>Ga0265298_10000576_pt1 | contig 54475 bp, 46 predicted proteins | sample AusTroGonzalo_MG_3_FD_193486 | JGI IMG/M metagenome (GOLD analysis project Ga0265298, IMG submission 193486) | Bovine rumen microbial communities from tropical cattle in Woodstock, Queensland, Australia - Gonzalo_01 | ecosystem: Host-associated > Mammals > Digestive system > Stomach > Rumen ... | reverse complement strand
TCTCAATGACGCAAAAGTTTTCGGGATAACAACATTGGGCTTCAAAAGTTTTGATGAGTTGATTCATAAATCGGCTCAGGAGTACGTAGTGGAGTTTGAGCTGTTTTTCTCAAACTCGCTCGGAACTCAACACGGTTGGATGAAACTCAAGGGCGGAAAGGTAGTAAAAGCTATTCCTCTCCTTGAATTTAGTGTAGAGACAGCGAAGTTAGTAATGCGCGATGGAAAAAAGCTTGGATATATTGTAAAGCATTATACAGACACAAAGGACAATATGCTGGAAGAGTTTATCCCTGCCACGGTTATTGAAAAGCGGAAACTTTGTAAGTATCTCAAGATCCCACCTCAGGTTAGTAAGGCAAAGGACGATCTCTGTGAGCGACTGGTTCAGACGCTCATCTTGGAGAAATCTGCTGCTGAAAAGCATATCGAGGTGGGTTCAAAGCAAGGATGGAACATTGTTGCCAGTATACATGCTTATTGGGTGTCAAGGTGGGAATATCCGCATATCCTGCATAACGTGATACCGGAAAGCATTGCTTGCCGTGAGAGCGCCAAATGTCGATCGGGAATCTATAAGGGAATATACGGTCATAGTAAGAAATTCCATGATATTTTCCAGATGTGGCCGGAGTTGAAGATACACTTTCTTATTCGCCTTGCAAGTTACAACCTGACTTTTGCGGGCAAATACGGAATATTCTTTGACCAGATAGTTACAATTAAATCGACGGATACGGCTGATAATAGCCTGTTGACAGCCTTATATGACAATGTCGCATACGGTCGAGGCAAGATATCGCTTCTTAGTAAAAATATGGAGATCGAAAGGGCGAAGGAGCTTCTTAACGATGCGATACTTCTCGTCGTTGACGATACTTGCCCTGATGAACAGAGGGCGCGTGAAGAGAGTATAAACGCACTACATAGCATGGTTCTTGACAGCAAAAGAGAGTGCAAATCCGTGCCGGTGGTCCTATCCAGTTATGCAACAGCTCAAATGAGACCTGAGCTATATTGCGATTTTTCAAATTTGAACGAAGCATACGATATTAGTCCGGCAGTCTTAACAGAAATCCTTGAAGGATTTGATGCTGAGTATATCGCAAGAATAAAACGACATTTCGTCGAATATCGGGAAATATTTGACGGAAACATCAAGGAAATATCGGCTAAAACTCCGTATATGATACCTGCGCATAGAAGGAATGTCTATTACATTCTTATCGCCACTCTGCGAACATACGATGAGCACTTCGGCGTATTCTTCGACGAGGAAACAGAATTAAGATTGGTGGATATCCTTAGCGCATACGATGAAGTCGGTTCGAGTAACGATGAGCTGCTGCTTACTCTCTTCGGCAAATACCTTAACGAAGAGATTGGCAACGTTCGCTTTAAGATAATAAAGCGAATCAAATATATCGTCTTCGATGAAGGAACGAATACGGTCATTGTAGATGATAATAACATTTATATCGAGACTTCGGTCATCAAGGAGCTTGCTCTTAGTAAGATGAAGCTCCACAGTGTTAACGCGCTGACAGATGCGTTAAAGGCTAACGAATGCCTGAATATCAACGATCACAATAGCAAGTGTTACCGGTTTCATGTTCAGAATTCCAACGGTGAGCCATACATTTTGTATACTTACGGTATCAGCAAAAAACTCATCAATGCAGAGAATCGAAGGAGACTCGACCTTGCGGATTATCAGAAGAATCTGCTTGAATACAGCGAGCTGGCACAAAACGAGCTTCTTCCGTTGGGTATAACCGCAGACGGCAGGTATGTCGGTAAGGATATATCGTTTGGCAATAAGTCCAACGATCATATCTTTATCACTGGTCAGAGCGGCAAAGGAAAAAGCTTTTGTGCAACAAATTTGCTTCCGTTGTTAGCAATGCTGGGGAGCAGGATACTGGTTTTGGATGTAAGTGCCTCCTTCACCCATGACGAAGTGCTCAGAGCACTGCCCACAGAGGTCGTCGAGGCTCTATTCGAGTTTATCGAAGTTGCCGTCGGCAAAAGAAAACTGCCGGTAAATCCTTTATTCATCGGCGACTGCGCCGGACTTCCGGCAAAGAAACGCCGCATAGTGGGCTTTATAAAGGCTATTGCGGGTAAACTCGACAAAGACGAACCCCGAACGCTTACAGGAATAATTTCGGATATGCTGAAGCGGCAGTCAAATGTTACTTCAATTACTACCGAAATGCTTCGCAAAGCTCTTAGAAGCGGCGGTAAGGTCGGTAACCATGTGTTTAGTCTCGTGAGCTCTACGCTTGAAGATATCGACACAATAGGGTTCGAGGAGCAAAGCTGGGCTGAGTTCTTTGAGAAATCAAAGAAGATTCCGGTTTTGTCCTTCGGGAACGAGTCGGGAGACAACGTTCACTCATTGCTTGATGCAATGGTATCGTCAGCCTTTGAGTGGCAGCGCGACCATGATACGGCTCCGCTAAGCATTGTGATAGACGAGATTAAGGATCAGAATTTTGTAGAGGGAAGCCCTCTGCACACAATACTCACCCAGGGCAGAAAATTCCATACTAAGTTCATTGGAATGACCCAACATTATATCTCGACGACCAGTCACGCTATCGACGTAGTTAAGGAAGCTGGCGTAAAAATATTCTTTAAGCCTTCAAAATCACTTGACAGGATAGCTAACGAGCTTGGTTTTAAGAACCCTGCTGACGCCGGATTCGGCTCAATGGGTATTGGAGACGTCATACTCTGCGCTGAACTGTACAACAAAGAGGATGGTGTGAACGAGCCTGTGGTTATACACGCCAAGGCTATCAAGTTCATCGACACGCCGCTCTATGAGAAGTTCAAGAAGGAGTATGGTATAAAATAAGTTAATACCGGTTGCGCCCTTCGCGGGCGCTTCCCCGATTCAATTATATAACACTTCAATCCTAACGTCAAGTGAAAGGAGAATTATTATGACAGATTCAGCAACGGAGATTATTTGTCGTCATTGCCGTTTAGGTAAAGGCGGAATAGAATTAGATGCAAAAATGTACTTGAAGAGAGGAAAGAAAACAATAAAAGAGTTAACAGAAGAATTTGGGGTTTTAGAAGTGATTCGCTGTGCCGATTCAAGTGAAGACTTCAAATTTGTAAAGATTATTTATTCAGTGCTCTGCGGCGATTTATATATGTCCGTTATGCCGTTTAGGGCGTGCCTGAATTGTCGGTTCGATAAATACTGCAAACATATCAAACGCTTCCCACAGTGTAGTGACAACGATTCTAATAAAGTCTTTGACTATGCAGTAAAGTTTGCAACCTATAAAGACGAAAAACTGAGCATTGATGAGATTGGCAGACTCGAAGATAGTTTGGGAACTTCTTTAATACCATATTAAAGTAGCTGTTGTTACTCATAATATGTAATCAATATAAATTACATATTACAATCAGGGAAGCTCGCACCTTGACACGATGAAGCAGGCGAATATGAAAAGCTTCTGCCGTCCCGGCAAGTCCGAGGACAGAGTGGCTCAGAAACTGGGATTTCGTGATGCTATCGATGCCGGATTCTACAAGTTCAATGCAGGAGATGAGATACTTGAATTTGACGGATACAACAAGGAGACCGGTGAGAATGAGGCTCTGACCATCAAGGGGAGGGTTGTCAACTTCGTCGATACTCCGTTGTACGAGAAATTCAAGGAGCTTTACGGTTGTTAATTTCGGCGGCGCCCGTTGAGGGCGCGCCACACACAATAATACTATTAGATTTCTTATAGGTCAAGCCAAAGTAGAACAGGAATAATAGATTACATAAGTAATACGACAGAGCCAATAAAAGGAGAGTGATTATTATGGCTGAAAACAAAATTATCATGCTGACTATCAAGGAAGCGGCGGCTTTAGTTGAAGGACTGACCGAATACAGGGTACGTCAGATGTGTATAAACGATCAGGTTCCGCACATCATGGCAGGCAAGAAATATCTCATAAACAAGGAAACATTCCTAAGATACCTGCGCGGCGAAACTGCGTAAATTAAGCGAAAGGCGCGTTTCTGCTGGGCTTTCCCACCGGGGTGTGGTAGAATGGTCTTGGTTGAAACGCGCCGTATTATTGAACGGAGGTTTGACATATGGCAACTTTCAGAAAACGAAAGAATGGTTCTTATGAGATAAAAGTATCCTGCGGCTACGGTGTTGACGGAAGGCAGCACAATCAATACAAAAGCTACTATCCAGAACCCGGTATGACTCCCAAGCAGATAGAGAAGGAGGTCAACAGGCAGGCGGTACTGTTCGAGGAAGAATGCAAGAGAGGACAGATAACATCGGCAATCAAGTTTGAAACGTTCGCCAAGCAATGGCTTGAGGAATACGCAAAGGTAAACCTGAGAGCCACATCATATTCAAAGATGATACAAGTCACAAAGCGTATATATCCTGCGCTCGGTCACAAGAGGTTGGATAAGATAACATCGCGCGACATACAGAAATTCATCATTGGTCTGCTTGTAGACGAGAAGAATCTGAACAATGGCAAGCCCCTTTCAAGGAAAACTGCCGTTCATCACCTGAACTTCATAAGTGACGTGTTCAGCTACGCAGTCAGAATGGGTATGCTGTCAGACAATCCTTGCAGGCGCGTAGTAGTTCCGAAAGCTGAAGAAACTGAAAAGGAAATATATACGCTGGACGAGGTGAAAAAGCTGTTCAGCAATCTGCCTGACGAGCCCTTAAACTATCAGACGTATCTTACACTTGCGATCTACAGTGGATTCCGAAGAAGTGAAATGCTTGGGCTGGAATGGAAGGATATTGACTTCGACTATAACACCATAAAAATCAGACGCACCTCGCAATACACCGCTGAAAAGGGAATCTATACCGATACTACCAAGACAAAAAAATCTCAGCGTATTTCAAAATTCCCGGAGACGGTAATGGAACTGCTGAAAAGATTTCAGCAGGAGCAGTCAAAGGAAGCGGAGAGACTTGGTAGCAAGTGGGAGGATCACGACAGGCTGTTTACCAAATGGAACGGAGCTCCGATGCATCCGCAAACGCCTTACAAGTGGATGAGAGATTATTGCGACCGAATAGGTATACCATTCCGCGGACTCCACACTCTGCGTCACTTGCACGCGAGCCTGCTTATCTACGAGGGAATGGACGTCGTGGCAGTATCCGCAGATATGGGACACAGCGTTGTCGGAACGACTTTGAATCTGTATTCTCATATGTTTCAGGAAGCGAGAGCTCGTAACTCCGAGGCGATAACAAACGCCCTGCGCTTCACAAACGAAGCTGCAACAGAAGAAAACAAAAGCACAGAAGCTGAAGCGGCAAGTTTAGACGAAGATGAGGACGAGCACGAGAAAGAAAGCTTAGGACTGAAAATTGACTAAAAACAGATCCGCAGGGCGAATGCTCTGCGGACTGTACCCACCCCCAAAAAATGGTTAAATTAAAAAACAAGTGGTTGATAAGTGGTTGCGGACCTTCTTAGAAAAAACGAAACTCGGAAACGACTGTATTTAGCCGTTTCCGAGTCTTGAATTTGGTGGAGCATAGGGGATTCGAACCCCTGACCCCCACACTGCCAGTGTGATGCGCTCCCAGCTGCGCTAATGCCCCAGTATTAATAATTATAACACGTAAACGGAGAAAAGTCAATAGCTTTGGCAGAATTTTTTTGAAAGAGCGCAGATAGTTCTTGTGCGGCAGGGAAAAACGTGGTATAATAGAGACAATAGTCAGAAAGGAGGCGGGATGCATGGAAACAGCGGTGAAGATTCTGCGGGAACTTGAAAGCAGCGGCAGCAGGGGATATTACGTGGGAGGCTGTGTGCGCGACCGCTTGATGGGCAGAGAGGTACACGATACCGACATTGCCACGGATGCTCTTCCGGAGCGTATAATGGAGATATTCCGCGAATACAGGACGATTCCCACGGGACTGAAGCACGGCACGGTCACGGTTATTGCTGACGGTGAGAACTTCGAGGTCACGACTTTCCGCAGGGACGGCAGCTACACCGATTCCCGCCGGCCGGACAGCGTGGAATTCACCGGCAGTATAGAGGAGGACCTCTCCCGGCGCGATTTTACGATAAACGCAATGGCAGCCGATAAGGACGGGAACATTATTGATCCCTTCGGGGGCAGAGCGGACATAGAGCGCGGCGTGATACGCTGCGTGGGAGAGCCGGAGAAGCGGTTCACGGAGGACGCCCTGAGGATACTGCGGGGCATACGTTTCGCCTCGCAGCTGGGTTTTGAGATAGAGGATGCGACTGCGGAGGTAATGCACAGGCTCCGGGGCAGGCTGGGACTCATCTCCCGGGAGAGGGTGCGTGAGGAACTGGACAAGCTGCTTTGCGGCAGAGACTGCGCACGGGTGCTGCTGGAGTACCGCGACCTGATAGCAGAGGTGATACCGGAGATAGAGCCGTGTTTCGGGTTCGAGCAGCATTCTCACTACCATAAATACGATGTATACGGACATATAGTCCGGACTGTGGAGGCTGCTCCGGCGGACTCGCTGCTCCTGCGGCGGGCTATGCTCCTCCATGACATTGGCAAGCCCCGTATGTTCACTATGGACGAGAACGGCGAGGGACATTTCAAGGGACACGCCGGAGTAAGTGCGGACTTGGCTGAGGAGATAATGAAGCGTCTGCGGTACGACAACCGTACCATCGAGCTCACCTGCGAGCTCATCAGGCGCCACAGCGACAAGATACAGTCTGAGCGGCAGATAAAGCGCATGGTTGCGAAACTGGGAGCGGACAACTTCTGTCTGCTCATGGAGCTGAAAAAGGCTGATAACTGCGGCAAGAATGAATTCGTGCTGGCTGAGAACCCGGTCTTCGACGGCTATGCAGAGACCGCAAGGCGGCTGGTCGCAGAGGAGAGCTGCATGTCTCTGTCTCAGCTTGCGGTGCACGGCAGCAGTATCGCCACTCTCGGACTGAAGGGACGGGAGATAGGTGCGGCACTGGAGGAGCTTCTGGGGCTCGTCATGGACGGAGAGCTGCCCAACGAAGAAGAGGCTCTGTTAGGCTACATAAGGGGGAAGGTCAATGACAACGGGCAGGATACATTCCACTGAGAGCTTCGGCACGGTGGACGGTCCGGGAGTGCGCTTCGTGGTATTCTTTCAGGGCTGTCCCATGAGGTGTATGTACTGCCATAATCCCGATACATGGGACTTTTCGGCAGGCAGGGAGGTCACAGCGGAGGAGCTTCTCCGGGAGTACGACTCCTACAAGGAGTTCCTGAAGTCCGGAGGCATAACAGCTACCGGGGGCGAGCCACTTGCACAGCCGGAGTTCCTTGCGGAGCTTTTCAGGCTGGCAAAGGAAAAGGGGATACACACCTGCCTTGATACATCGGCGGCGGTATTTTCTCAGGAGCACCCGGAAAAAACAGACGAGGTGCTGAAATACACCGACCTCGTTATGCTGGACATAAAGCATATAGACGACACTGCCCACCGGAAGCTCACCGGTCACGGCAACCGCAATATACTGGCGTTTGCGGAGCATATCCGGGAGCTCTCCATACCCGTCTGGATAAGGCACGTTGTCGTGCCGGGAGTGAACGACGGCGAAGACTGCCTTTTCCGTCTGGGAGAGTACATCTCCACACTGAAAAATATAAAGGCGCTGGATGTTCTGCCCTACCACGACATGGCAAAGGCTAAGTACACGGAAATGGGGCTGGACTATCCGCTGGGGGACACTCCTCCCGCCACAAAGGAACAGGCTCTTGCCGCCCGGGAGACCATCCTCCGTGGGATAAAGGCAGGGCTGAGGAATGAGAGCCGCTGAGGCTCATAATGCTTGGGAAGGCTGGTGAGAACATGATATATCTGCTTGAGGACGAAGCCGGTATCAGGGACTTCGTGCTGTATGCCCTTGAAGCCGCAGGTTTTGAGGCAAGGGGCTTCGAGACGCCCTCTGCATTTCGTGAGGCTATGGCAAAGGAGCTGCCCTCGCTGGTGCTTCTGGATATAATGCTCCCTGAGGAGGACGGTCTGAGCGTGCTGAGAAAGCTGAGAGCCTCCGCCGAGACAGCCTCTCTGCCGGTGATAATGCTCACCGCAAAGAGCACTGAGTACGACAAGGTAAAGGGACTGGACGCCGGTGCAGACGACTACATCGCCAAGCCCTTCGGCACGCTGGAGCTAATATCCCGTATAAAGGCTCTGCTGCGGCGAAGCTCCCACAGCACGGGAGCTGTCCTCACCGCCGGCGGACTCAGCGTGGATACCTCGAGGCGTGAGGTCTGCGCCAACGGCAGACCTGTTACGCTTACAAAAAAGGAGTATCAGCTGCTGCTGGTACTCGTTCAGAACAAAGGCGTAGTCTTCACCCGCGAGGAGCTCCTCAGAAAGGTGTGGGGCTACGATTTTACCGGAGAGAGCCGCACTGTGGACGTTCACATAAGGACTCTCCGTTCGAAGCTTGGAGACTGCGGAAGCGTTATCGAGACCTCCCGCGGCGCAGGCTACAAGGCAGGTGACGGCGATAATGACAAGTAAGATACTCAAGAGCATACTCCTGCTTTCGACTCTGGCAATGATCATCTCATCGTGCATAATAGCTGGTCTGCTCAACAGGTACTTCTCCCACCGCATAGAGGACGAGCTCGTTACCGAAGCCGGTCTCATCGGCAGGGGAGCCGAGCTCAGCGGTCAGGCTTATTTCAGGAACGCCGATTTTCACGGGATGCACGTTACATGGGCTGCTCCCGACGGCAGGATACTTTTTGATACCGAGGGCAGACGGGACAGCGTTGCCGGCGACCGCGATTTCGTTACGGCTCTCACGGAGGGACACGCCGACTCGTCCAGATATTCCTCCAACCTTGAACATACCTCCCTCAGATACGCCCTCCGCCTCCGGGACGGCACTGTTGTCATGGTCTCGGACGTGAAGCTTTCGTTCATGGCTCTGCTGCTGAACATACTCCGTCCGCTACTCATATCCATAGCCGTTGTGTCGGCAGCCTCCATACTACTGGCGAACCTCGTTTCGCGGCACATAGTCCGCCCCATAAACAGCATAGACCTTGACGATCCCAAGGAGGTGAGCAGCTGTCCTGAACTCTCACCCCTTATAAATAAGATACGCACCCAGAACCGCAATCTCGGCAATCAGATGGAGGAGCTCCGCCGCAGCCGCGAGCAGTTCAGCCTCATCACCGAGAGTATGTCCGAGGGGCTTATAGTCGCCGATCCAAAGCTGAACGTCCTTGCCTGCAACTCCGGAGCCCTCCGGCTTCTGGGAGCTGAAAGCGGCGGCACCGGACAGAGCATCTTTGCCATTAACAGGAGCGATTCCTTCCGCAAGTGCATACAGAACGCTGCCGGCGGAAGACATTCCGAGATAATCCTCAGCACCCCAGACGGCGACCGCGAGGTCATCGCCAGCCCTGCCAGCAGCACCGATACTGTGAACGGCATAGTTGTCTTTATCATGGACGTTACCGAAAAACAGCAGCTGGAGACCATGCGCCGGGAGTTCACCTCCAATGTGTCCCACGAGCTGAAAACGCCTCTGACCACCATATACGGAATATCCGATATGCTGGCTAACGATATGGTCAAGGCGGAGGACGTCCCGCGCTTCGGAGAGAAGATACGCTCGGAAGCAGACAGGCTCATCATCCTCATCAACGACATAGTTTCCCTCTCAAAGCTGGACGAGAATACCGCTCCTGCACCGGATGAGGATATAGACCTCTATGAGCTCGCCGACGAGGTGAACCAGAGGCTCTCCGTAAGCGCCGCAGAAAAGAACGTTACCGGCACTGTCACCGGCGAGCATATAATCTACAAAGGCAGCCGTACCATTCTCAGCGAGGTGCTGTATAACCTCTGCGACAACGCTATTAAGTACAATACCAACGGCGGCGGATACGAGGTGCATATCTCCCACATTCCCAAGAGCGTTTTCATCACTGTGAGCGATACCGGCATGGGCATTCCCCAGCAGCATATCAGCCGTATCTTCGAGCGCTTCTACCGCGTGGACAAAAGCCGCTCCCGTAAGATAAAGGGCACCGGTCTCGGACTTTCTATCGTCAAGCACGGCGTCATGTACCACGATGGCACCGTCCGCTGCGAGAGCGTCCCCGGAAAGGGAACCGTTTTCACCGTAGAACTGCCCGTATCAAAATGAGCCGTTTCTGTGCTGAGCTATTTTCGCATATTTTTCCTTAGTCGCCAATCCTCCGCGGATATGGCGTTCTTTTTTATTTATTTCAAGAATATCCTTCACCTGTGCGTAGAGCGCAGGATCCTCGCGTTTCAGGCGCTCGCTCACGTCCTTATGCACTGTGGATTTACTGATTCCGAATTTTTTAGCGGCTGCCCGGACTGTTGAGCGGTTCTCGATTATGTACTGTCCCAGAGCCGCTGCACGCTGATCTGGCTGAATCTTCAAATATCTCACCCCTTCTGCGCGGCGTATACCGTTCTGAGTTCAGGCAAATCCTGTGCGGTACCGCCAATAATAATATATGTATGGCAGGGGGGAGACATTCCGGCGGCGGAAGAAATATATATCGTTGCGTAATATGGCGAAATATGATGAAACAGTGAGATATAGTGCGACAAATTACAAAAAACAACAAAAATCATCCGAAAACGGCTCCGAAACAGACTTGCGGTTCAAATGAACCTGTGATATAATCATATCATCATATGAGAGGAGATGATGACCATTAACAGAACGGTCCCCGGTACTACTCTGCCATTCGCAGAGCAGGCAAGAAATAAAGCTTTTTCGCTGATAGCTCCCGTACTGGACGCTACCGGAGGTCTTACCCTCTCACAGCTTTCAAAGCTCACCGGTCTGGGCGGTACTACCATCCAGAACTGGATAAAGCGGGGCTGGGTATCAGCCACAAAGGGCAAGAAATACTCGGAAAAGCAGGTGCTCAGGATATTGCTTATAAATATGCTCCGGAGTGCCATGAAGCTGGACGATATTGCCCGGCTGATGTCATATGTGAACGGCGATGTGGAGGACAACTCCGATGATATAATCGCTGACATTCACCTTTATAATATGCTCTGCCGCATTATTTTCACTGCGGAGGAGCGCTCGTCCTTTGATCCCGACGAGATACGCGGTCTCATTGACAGCGAGATAGCTGAGCATTCAGCCGACATCGCCAATGCAGACAAGCTCAGGAAGGCGATATTCGTCATGGTAATGGGCTATCACAGCGGCAGGATCAAGGAGGAAATGGACAAGGTACTTACCGGTGTGCTGGAGGAACAGCGCGGCGGAAGTCTGGGAAGGTGATAGCATGGAAGAAAAAAAGAGCAAAAAGCCGCTTATTATAAAGATCGTGATATTCGTGCTGTTCGGCGGAGTAATACTTGCTCTGGCTGCCTTTACGGACTGGGATCTTACAGACATTTTCTCGTGTATATCTCCGTTTGACAAGGAGGATAAAACGAGCGGCGAGGAAAATAACTGAAATTCTGGGATAAACATTATTACATAGGAGGAAATGATCATGCCTATCGACATCAGAGAGATCAAAAAGGACGCTTCTTCAAAGAAGAACGGTTTAAGACCTGTAAAATGGGCTGTCGCAGGAGTTGCTGCACTTATTATCGCAGCTAATTCCTTTACCATAGTGCCTGCCGGTCACACGGGAGTGGTACTCACTCTCGGCGAGGTATCAAAGACCTCATACGATGCAGGTTTCCACTTCAAGGCACCCTTCATCCAGAAGGTGGAGCCAATGTCAAACAAGATTCAGGTCTATGAGACTCCGGCTTCGGCGGTTTCAAAGGACCTTCAGACGGTAAACAGCAATATCGCGGTAAACTACCGTCTTGTTGCGGGACAGACTGCCTCTATGTACGAGGACGTCGGCACTGATTACAAGTCAGTCCTCATCGCTCCGGCGTTGCAGGAGTGCATGAAGTCCGCCACAGCGAAGTATACCGCTGAGGAGCTCATAACCGAGCGTCAGGCTGTCGGCGATGCTGTCAAGACAGCTCTTGACTCAAAGCTCAACGACTACGGTATCTACATCGAGAAGTTCAACATCGTTAACTTTGACTTCTCAGAGGAATTCAACAACGCTATCGAGGCTAAGCAGGTAGCCGAGCAGAACCTCCTCAAGACCGAGACCGAACAGAAGCAGGTAAGAGTTGTTGCTCAGACCGACGCCGATAAGAAGGTCATCGCAGCCGAGGCTCAGGCAAAGGCTATACTTACAGAGGCTCAGGCAAGAGCAGACGCCAATAAGCTCCTGAACGATTCCCTTACTGATAAGGTGATCGCCTACGAGCAGATCCAGAAGTGGAACGGCGTAATGCCCAAAGTTACCTCCGGCAACGGCGGCTTTCTTATAAACGTTCCGCTGGACGAGCTGACGAATACATCTTCGTCCTCGTCATCCAACGACTGATATTAAGTTTCCGTATCCGGTAAGGATACAGTGGTTTTTCCTTTCAGGCAGCGCAGCATAAGACCGGTAAACGGTCTTTGCACTGCTGCCGGTACTCATCTGCAATAATATAAGGGATTGAATTGAATCATAAAGGATAGAATTGAATAATACTGGTGCGGTGCTGTTGGGGAACAGCGCCGCACAAGGGGTTATGGAGGTATCATTATGAGACGCAGACACCGCGGCGGTCTTGGCTCGCTTTTAGTTGAGACTCTTTTCGATGTTGGTACAAGCATGGCTGAATATATTTCCGACGCCCAGAACGAAAAAATGGGACTTCCCTCCGAGCACAGGAAGTATATGCCCAGCTGCTCCGGAGGCGAAATGGACTTCGCCACCTACTATCAGGCTGACCTTGAAAAGGCTAAGTCTATGGAGGAGGCTACTGCTCAGGAGATACGCGCAGGCTATGTAACAGGCGGCGACGTGGAGATGAGCGACCTTACCACTGAGGGAAGGATAGCTCCCAAGCAGAAGGGCTCCGGGGACTATATGGACGGTATCTGAGCCCGGAGTGAAATGTTCCGGAGGTGAACAGTTATGACTTTTATGGTAGTGAATATAATAATGTCCGTTACGATGATACTGGGCGGATATTCCATGAGGTACTATGCAAAAAAGCCGGTGAACCGCGTTATCGGCTTCAGGACATCCCGTTCCATGAAGAACAGGGATACATGGTACTTTGCCAATAAGAAATGCGGAGATATATGGCTCGTTATGGGCGTGGTGAGCCTTGTGGTGACACTGGCTTCTATCTTCGCCCTGATGCCTGACATCAGCGACAAAGCCGGAGAATACGTACAGGCAGTTATTGCCATATTACAGTTTGCCGCAATAATGCTTTCAGGATTATACGTCCAGTTGCAGCTGAAAAAGAAGTTTAGCTGAAATATACAAGTATACAGCCGCAGGAGCGCTTTGCTCCCTGCGGCTGTTTTTATCAGACAGTATATCCCTTCGCACGGAAGCCGTCTATGACGTCTCCCAGTATCTCGGCGTTTGTGGAGGATACTGAGTGCAGGAGGAGTATTTCTCCGCCGTGAGCCATGTCCAGAAGTTTTTTAAGGCTTGCGGAGGGCTCCGGCTGAGCATCGGTCTTCCAGTCCACATATGCGGAGCTCCAGAAGACTGTCTTGTACCCGCACTTCTGCACAGTTTCCAGTGCCGCCTCGGAATATTCTCCGCAGGGACACCTGAAATACTGCATCTGGTATCCGTAATTGTTCATCACGTACTCGTGCAGCAACATTATCTCCTCCTCAGCTGCCTCATCTGACAGCGTCGGCAGGCTTGCGTGCTTCATTCCGTGATTTCCCAGAACGTGTCCTTCGTTTATCATCCGCTGTACGATGGCTCTTTCCTTTTTGGCATAGTCTCCCGTGAGGAAGAATATCGCTTTTGCGTTCTTTTCCTTCAGCGTATCCAGAATCTTTTCCGTATAGCCGTTCTCATATCCCTGATCGAAGGTTATTATTATCCTTTTTTTATCTTCCGTCATGGCGCAGGCATCAAGGTCGCCATAACGGTCGTTGAACGCCGCCGCGTCCAGTGGACGGTTATCACCGTCCACTGCCGTTCCCTGACCGTACCCGATCTTTGTGCGGTCGGCGGCATATACTGCCGGTACGGTCAGGGCGGTCGCTGCGAGCAGCGACACGGCGGTTGGAGCTATGATCTTCATGGTCAGTTACTCCTTCCGGTGGTCTGCGGAGCTTTCTCCGCAATAGTATTATGTCTCGCAGGAAGGCAGCTATGAGCGGAAAGTTCTGCAAAAATAAAAGCCGCAGACGGAAAGATCACCGTCTGCGGTAGTTATCATCCTATTGAACCGTGCCTCAGCCTTGTACGGAAGTCCGCACGGTCAGGCGATCAAGCCTGAAGGTAAGATCTTACGAGCACCTGAAGCAGCTCATCGCGGTCGATATGGCGGATAAGGCTTCTGGCGTTATTGTAGGTGGTTATGTAGGTCGGATCCTCCGACAGAATATAACCAACGATCTGATTTATGGGGTTATAGCCTTTCTGGATAAGGGCATCGTAGATAATGGTGAGGTTCTTGCGGAGCTCAGCCTCTTTATCCTCGTTTACGGTAAAGGTCATAGTTTTATCAAACATATAATCAGCCTCCTGACTGTGGAATACTTCAGGTGAAACGCAATAGAATCAACCAAGAAGCTTAATTGGTACGGCTCTGGCTGAGTGAGGCGAGAGTGTACCTTGTAATTATTATAACTCAATAGGAGCAATATTTCAAGGGTAAGAGGAAAATTTTCCCGATTTGACTGTAAACTCATGTTAATTTTATTGATTTTGCACAATATGTAATGTCCGGAGAGTAAGCTCCGGACGGCGGAACTCAGCCGCAGCAGCCTGTTCTTTTTACGAATGAGTTGCAGTCGGTACATTCCGGAACAGTGGGGTTATCCTCGTGAGTACCCACTGAGATGCTGTCGAGGCAGCAGTAGTTCTCTGTTACCATGTTGTGCTGGCACTGGGAAACGCTGCATCTGATGCAGTCGTTTTTCTTCTTGTTATCCATAATATCGCTCCTTAATGAAGAATTAAGTCCCATAGGAACCGAGTATATTATGCCGCACTGACGGCGGTTTATACATTTCTGAATAAAAAAGAAAAGGCTGCCGGAGCAGCCTTTGAAGGAGGGTTATTTCAAAGAAAATTCGTTTTTGTCAGATTCAACCTCGTATTCTCCCATGTCCTTGCCGCCTATGGTGATCGAGAAGGTATCGCCCTTTTTGATCTCAGGGGAGAGGAACATTACATATTTGAAGTTGTTGTGGGGAGTGAGGCTTCCGGCTTCCTTGCCGTTGAGGAGGAACTTAACCTCGTTGTCAGCTGAGGCTGTACCGCCGCTGATAACGCCTACTATGTAGGGAGTTGCTGAGGTGGAGGGCACTGTTACCTGATTTCCGGCTGCGAAGAGCACACCGTCGGTATAGCTGAGGAAGGTAGCTGCGTAAACTGCGCTCTTTTCCTCCTTAGTGCCGCCGGATATGTACATAACGCCGCCGTTTATGTTAATGCTTCCCTTGGTAGCCTTTATGCCATTGGTGCCGCCCTTTACGTTGAGATTGCCGCCGTTTATGGTAACGTCGTCGTGGGCGAGGATGCCTGATTTCTTGGAAACTATGTTATAGTTGCCGTTTTCGATGATGATGTCGTCGTCGCTGGCGATACCGTGACGGTTGCCGGCGGTGATATTGAGAGTGCCGTTGCCCTTGAGGCGGAGGGTATCGTTGGAGAAGATAACGCCGTCGTAGACCTTATCCTTAGCGCTGTCGCTGAGGTTATTGACGGTGCCCTCCTTGACCTTTACGGTACACTTCTTAGCCTCGTCTATAAGGATAGCGGGACCGAAGTTGCATGTGATATCCACGCCGTTGAGGACTACCATTACCTTTTCTTCGGTGGCTGTCTTTACGCAGATCTGACCGTCGTCCACCTTGCCGGTGAAGATGTAGTTGCCGCCGGCAGTAATGGTAACTTTGGAGCCGTCTACTGTGACGTTCTCGCCGGTGACCTTTGGTGAAGAGCCCAGTGTTACCTCAGCGGTATAGGTCTTTTCCTCGTCGTCGCCGCTCTGGGAGGCGGTTGTGGTCTCCGAGCCGTCGGACTTGGCAGCGGCGGTAGTATTCTCTGCAACAGAAGCAGCAGTAGTTGCCTGAGTGGACTTTTCTCCGCCGGAGGAAGCCTGTGTAGCGGCTTCGGTGGTGGACTTGCTGTTCTTGTCAGTGGTGGATGAGCTTGTGGTGGTCTTGCTTTCGGATGAAGCCTCTGTGGAGGCTGATGCTGTACCGGAGGCGGCTGCCGTTGTGGAAGCCTTTGTGCCTGCTGTATCGCCGCTGCTGCTGTCAGAGCCGCTCTGTCCGCATGAGAATGCCGATGTCATCATAATTACGGCAGCGAGAGCCGCAGTTATCTTTCTGTATTTCATTACCCTATCTCCTTTTATTAACGTAGATTATCAGGTCTCGTAGATCTTGTCGTCGTATCTGAAGAATACGAGGTTGATAGTGAGGTTGCCGTTGAGTGCGCGGAGCTCGTCGAGGAACTTCTTCTGGTCGAGGTCGTCGCTGACATCGACGCTGTAAATGAGCTCGAAAAGTGTGCCGAAGTTTGTAGTCTTTACTCTTCTGAGCTTGTGGAAGGTAGTGTATTTCGAGAGCACCGGTTCAAATGCGCCCTGATAATCGAGGTTCTCGGGGATAGTCACCTTGAGAGTCATGTGGCTTATTTTGCTTCCGCCGAAGTTGCAGGCGGAAAGGAGGAACATAACTGCGCCGAGTATAATGAAGAAGCAGAATGCGAAGCCTACATAGCCTACGCCGCAGGCTACACCGGCAGCCATTGCAAAGAAGATGTAGGAGATGTCCTTGGGATCGCCGGCGACGCTTCTGAACCTTACAAGGCTGAATGCTCCGGCAACGCTGAGAGCTCCAGCGAGGGAGTTTATGGTGAGGAGGATTATGCACACGATAGCGGGGAGCATAGTCATGGTCATGACGTAGCTCTGGGCGTAGCCCTCTTTCTTATGGGCGAGGGTGTAAACAATTGAAATGAGGAAGCCGATAAGGAGTGCAGAGATGATGCACACGAAGAAGTCATGACCGGTAATGGTATCGCTTACGATAACGCCCTCTTTATACTTTGAGAGCACATTGCCGAAAAAGCCGTTTGGAAAGATTTTACTCATAGTTTATACGCTCCTGTTCATTAGAATGTCGTTGTTTATCATTGATATGCCTGAGACATATATTTTCTTGGATTCGGCAAGCTGTTCCTGCACGAAGTTCTGGTAAGCCCTGCCGTACTTTGAAAAGCTGGTCTTGTAGATGCCCATTGATGAGAGCTTCCTTATGAGCCAGTCAGGCATTGCGTCGCCTATTTTTATCTCCATTAGGCGCTGGTCGGCGCCGATGATGTAGTTGCCGTAGCTTTCCTTGCCGAGAGAAAGGTCATATCTGCGCTCGGTTATCTTTCTGTCGAAGGTAAGGCGGAACTCGCTGTCCTCCTTGCCGAAGAAAGCCTCGCGCTGGTAGCTGATGTACTGCTTGGGAGCAATGGGGTAGAAGCTGAGGAAATAGTCCAGCTCGCGGAACACCTGCTGAGTGATATACTTGTGGGTATCGGGCTTGGTGCGGTCTGCGAAGTATCTTTCCGACTCCTCAAGAGTCATGGACACTCTGCGCTTGGTAACTATGCCGCCGATCTTCTTCTTGATCTCAAGGAATACCGTATCGTCGGGGGCGGCGGGGGAGTAGTAGCTGCGGAGCCTTATCTTCTCCTTGTAGTAGGGCTTTGCGAGGGATTCTCTAATAAGGTAATCGTCGGGAGTATCATAGTATATATTATAGATACCGTATTCTCTGCCGCCTACGCAGAATTTATCCGGTTCCATATACTGGGGGATTATCTCCATGAGACTGTGGTACTGGTCCATATCCAGGAGAAATTTTATCTCCTTGCGCGCAAAGGTATTGATAGCCATAGTCTTCTCCGGAGCGCCTCAGCGTCCCGGAGCTTCACGCTCCTTTCCTATCATTTGATCATATTATAACTGCCCAATCTTAAAATTACCTTAAAATTGTGAAAAAAACCGGTCAATATTTGCTGATAGTTGTGTGAACTTACCAATAAGAGCGATTACTAAAAGTGCGTCAGGAGTGTTATGCTATACTATTATAGTATCCGGAAGCGGTCTGTGTCCTGCATACATTATAGAATGAGAGCAGACCGGGGCGCAAAAAGATTTCTTCGTTTTTCTGTGGATTTAAGGCATTATTAAGGGTACTTTAAGATTATTTTAAGTTTGAACTGATATACTCATAACCATAGTGAACGAAGTGTTCCTCAGGGGAGGGCACAATATGTTAAAGGAGTTTGATGAATTATGAAAAACTGTGTTAAGAAATTATTTGCAGGTCTTTCCTCAGCCTGCATGATAGCAGCCTCAGTACCCGTTGCATTCTCAGCTGCCAATGCTGCCGAGAAGGAGATAACCTACGGCGACGCTAACTGCGACGGTGAGGTGAACTTAGCCGATGCCGTACTCATCATGCAGTCTATCGCAAATCCAGATAAGTATTCCCTCACGGCTGATGGCGCAAATAACGCTGACGTTGCCAACAGAGGCGACGGTATCACCAACAGCGACGCTCTCACCATTCAGCGCTACAAGCTCAATCTTGTGGACAAGCTCCCTATTTCCTACAAGGAGAACTCCGATGTGACCACAGGCACTACCACAGGTACTGCTACTACCACCACTTCGGCTACCACCACATCAGCCTCAACTACATCCTCAACTACTACCACAGGCACAGGCACTACATCAGTTTCTACCACAGGAACAGTCACCACCAGCGGAACTACCGATCCTGCTGCTGACATCTGCTACATCCACCTCAAGGACGACAAGATAACAGTTGAGGGCGCTCACGCCACAGCAAGCGGCTCCAAGGTAGTCATCGACCACTCCGGTACATTCATGATAGACGGTACTCTCACTGACGGTCAGATTGAGGTCAACATCGCTGACGAGGCTGCCGATCCCGAGACAGTAAAGCTCTTCCTCAACGGCGTCAATATCACCGGCAAGAGTGCTCCGGCTATCCTCGTTACCAACGCTGAGAATACCTCCATAAACCTTGTGGACGGCACCGAGAACACCATTACCGACGGCGATACAGCCTACGCTGAGGGAGGTGCTGTCATCGAAGCCAAGGACGACCTCACCATTAAGGGCGGCGAAAAGGGCGACGGTATCCTCAACCTCACAGCCAACACTCAGGACGGTATCTCCTGCAACAACGATATAAAGATAAACGGCGGCGTTATCAACATCACGACTCTCAACTCCACAGACAAGACCGACGCCGTAAAGGGCAAGACCTCAGTCACCATTAAGGACGGCAAGATAACTGTTGACGCTGAGGGCGACGGTATCAAGTCCAGCAAGGGAAGCGTTACTGTTGCCGGCGGTTTTACCTCTATCAAGGCTGGCAACGACGCTGTTCAGGCTGGCACTACTATCGACGTTACCGACGGTATCCTTATCGCAGGCGGCGACCGCGGTCTCACAGCTGTTGAGGCTATAAACCTCGTGAACGGAAATGTTTACGCAACAGCTACCGATAATCAGGTGGATACAAAGCTCCTCGCAGGTACCACCAAGACAACTGTCCTCCTCAACTGCATCGACGATGCTACCAACGAGAAGGACGGCACATGGAAGAAGGCTAACACTATCAGCGCAAGCGGCAAGACCGAGTACGCCTTCACCAAGAAGTACAAGTACGTCCTCATCAGCGACGCTTACATAAACGGAGCTAAGTCCTGCTCGTTCACCAATCTCGGCACAGGCGCTCAGGTTACTCATACCGACGGAACACAGACTCAGTTCCAGCTCAGCACAGTTACCGTATTCGAGAACGTTGATCCCGCAGGAAGCAATATAACTCCTCCCGTTCCCGCCGGAGATCCTACATCTGACGGCTACACTATCACCCTCTCAGGTGCAACAGCTCAGTCAAACGCTCCCGAGGACACAGTTTCAGTCAGTAATGGCACTGTAACTATCAAGAAGGAAGGCACATTCGCAGTAAGCGGAAAGTCCTCCGGCGTGCAGATAATGGTGGACGTGGACAAGACAGCATATCCCGACGCAGTCGTAGAGCTTGATCTCTCCGGCGCTGAGATGTCCAACGACACTACCGCTCCAATATTCGTGAACTCTGTGGGCGGCGAGGTAGTGATAACTGCCAAGAAGGACACCGAGAATATCATCTCAGACGGCTCCTCCCACACCCAGACCTACAAGGACAGCGACGGCAATGATAATACCGTTGAGGGTGCTATCTTCGCCCGCGACGATATAAAGTTCAAGGGCACAGGCTCCCTTACAGTGAACGGCAATCAGGACGACGCTATCGTATGCAAGAACGATATAAAGATATACAACGGCAATATCAAGGTGAACGCTGTTGACGACGGCATTCGCGGCAAGGACAGCGTTACCATAGGCAATGCTTCCAAGTCAGACGGCTCTGAGGTGGACTACTCCAATCTAAATCTCACAGTCAAGACCACTCAGGGTGATGGAATAAAGTCCACAGCCACTGATACAGCCACAGACAAGTCCTACGGCGTTGTTACAATCAACGGCGGCACTGTCAGCATCGACTCCCACGCTGACGGTATTCAGGCTGAACAGGAATTCATCATGAACGGCGGCGACCTCATCATTAAGACCTATGAGGGCAGCTCCTATTCAGGCTCCGGCGCAGCAGCAGGCGGCAATCAGGGCGGCTGGGGAGGTCCCGGCGGCGGTTTTCCCGGAGGCTTCGGCGGTGACGGCAACTCCAGCAAGACCGACATCTCCGCTAAGGGCATAAAGGCAGTAGGTCTTTACGATGCAGCCGGCACTACATGGCAGAGCAAGGGCAATATCACGATCAACGGCGGTAATATCACTATCGACTCCTCCGACGACTGCATCCACTGCGGCGGCGATATGGACCTTATAGGCGGAGCTCTCAAGCTCGCTTCAGCCGACGACGGCTGCCACTCCGACCACAACCTCACCATAGGCAAGGGCAGCGCAACGACCTATGACGACATCACTATCAGCATAACAAAGGCTTACGAGGGCATAGAGGGACTTAACATCGTCCAGAACAGCGGCACTGTTATCGTTACCTCCACCGACGATGGCTTCAATGCTGCCGGCGGAAATGACGGCTCCGGCAATCAGCCCGGTGGCGGCGGCAGAAATCCCTGGGGACAGGGCGGCTTCGGTCAGACAACAAACAGCAACATCTGCATGACCTTCAACGGCGGCTTTGCTCTGGTGAACGTTTCCAACGGCGACCACGACGGCTATGACTCCAACGGCAATATCAAGCTCAACGGCGGCATACAGGTCTCCAACGGCAACGAGCCATTCGACTGCGGCGACGGCGGCTACTCAGTAAGCGCAAACGGCTCTACATGGGTTTCCTACTACGGCAGCGTAATGGGCGATTCATTAGCAAGCTCAGCAAGCGTAAGCACTTCAGGAAGCGCTGCTGCCGGCACACGTATCTCACTGGTTGGCAGCGACGGCAAGGTCATCGTATCCTTTATACGCGGACAGAAGGACATCTCCACCTTTAAGGCTGGCGGAGCTAATACCTCCGGAGCTTCCTTCTGCACAGGCGGAACAGTCAGCGGCGGCACTGAGCTTATCGCAGGCGACTCCAACGGAGTGTTCGTTGGCGGAACTCTTTCCGGTGGAACAAAAATATCCAAGTGATCCTGTAATGTAGAATAGACCAACTCCACAGAAAAGGACGGCTAGGGAAGCACCCTAAAGCTGTCCTTTTCTGCATTTATATATTTGTAGGGGCGTCCTTTGGCAGTCCCTGCAATTTATGTCAATATACTTTTATGCTGATTGCTATTAACAGCGATATATGCTATAATATTTATTGTGATTACTCAGGCAAACATAATTAAAACAAAAAAATAATACAACCGTGTCTGAATCCTTTCACAGCCCCCGAATGTATTTTATGAAAGCGATCAACAGACCGGTCTGCAAACGTTTTACAAGAGGTGATCAGTGATGACTGATATGGAACTGAACAAGCTTATGATAGAATCGCCACAGCTGGCGAGGCGAGCTCTGTTCGATGAATACTGCAACTATGTTTATGTTATAGCCGCAAGCAAGCTCGGAAGCGTGGGAACACGCGAGGACATCGAGGAATGCGTCAGTGATATTTTTGCTGAGATCTACCGCTTCTGCGACAGCAGCTCATATAACGGCGGAACTCTCAAGGGTATGATATGTACCATCGCTAAAAGAAGGGCTATCGACTGTTACCGCAGATTGTCCTCCGGCTTCGGAAGGACAGTCTCTATCGACGATGAGGATTTCAGCGAACCTGCTGCCGCCTCAAGAGTCGATCGCGAGGCGGAGGAAAACGATACCCGACGCATTATCATGGAAAAGATCAAAGAGCTTGGCGAACCCGACTCCACTATCGTGATACAGCAGTATTTCTACAACAGAACAGCCCGCGAGATAGGCGAGGCAGTTTCAATGACTCCGGGAGCCGTACAGAAACGCAGCAGCCGTGCAAGACGTGCGCTGAGAACACTGCTCCTTGAAGCCGGCATCAGTTATTAATGGGAGGTATGCTGAATGAAACGCAATGAATTTGATATATTCAGAAATTCCGACGATTCTGTGCTCGAGCAGATCGCAAAGGAATACACTGTCCTCACTGACGAAGAAAAAGAGAGGATGTTTGCTATGAGTGAAAGAAAGTATAATATTACAAATAATTCTAATGGTACAAAGGAAATGTTCACAGAGGACAGCGCCGCAGAGGTAAGAGGCGTTGAGCGCTACAAGAGACCGGTATGGTCAAGAGCTGTCAGCATTGCAGCTGCCGCAGTTCTTATCGCAGGCGGCGTAGGCGGCGGAGCATACTTCATGCACACTATGAAAAAGACCGCTCCCGGCAAGGATGAAGCCAATATCGGTACTACCGTGACTACTCAGGTCCCCACCGAGACTACCACCGAGTTCAATCTGTTTGACAATTTCAGCAGCTGGTCCGACGAAGCCTGCAAGCAGCAGGGGCTCTTCTTCACAGACCTGTATTCTTCCATAGAAATGGACGTTCTCAGAAAGCATCTGAAGTACGACAGCAATGACTTCCTGACCTTCCACACAGACGGCGGACAGTCCGGCTCAGAGGGCTACGACCTGAAATGGTACAAGGTCACCGACGAGAGATACCCCGATATGGGTACGATAATCACACGCTATTCACAGCTTTACAATGCAGGTATCCCCGAAAATGAGGCGAAGCTCTTCGACAGTGGCTGGACATCAGCTGAGTACCCCGACGGCTGCACTATCCCCTATGAGAAGTCCTGCAAGCTGTATATGGAGTACGACGGACAGCTCTACGTGAACTCCCTCGACTACGACACATACTTCAACGGCTGGGCTGACAACGATATAAGACTTATCGAGAAGAACGATGATAAGATAGTTATTGAGAGAACAGGATATATAAACTTCACTGACGGCGAGACCGATAATTACAGGTTTGAGTACATCCGCAACTCAAGGTCGGGCGGTCTTGTGGTTACCAGCATAACCCATGAAAAGAAGTCCGGCGAGCAGGCTTCAACCAACGGAAATACTGACAATGAAAGCCTTGATGTCGCTAAGGAGATGACAGAGAAATTCCTCACCTTTGAGAACAAGGTGGAGCTCGGTCACCTGAAGCTCGATGAGAACGACTGGTTCTGCATAAACATTGAGGAATTATATCCGGAAGGTCAGAAGAGGACTCCTAAGTATTGCAGAGTCACCGAGTCTGGCTACGACAGCGCAGAAGCTATCACCTCAACTCTCTTTGAACTTGGTATGTACGACTATGTAAGGAACGGACTTTCTATCCACGGACTCGGCGCAGTTGACGAGGTCGCTAATGGCAGTACAGTTGATGTTGATTTCTCAAATGCCTTCCAGTATCTCACTTATGACGGAAAGCTCTATATCTGTGTGGAGAGTATCCATCCACAGGAAATGGTCTGGACAGATGACACAATAAACATAATAAAAGTTGATGAGAACGAGATCCAGACATCAAGAAAATACGGCTATAAGGATTCTGAAGGTATAGTATCCTCTGACGGAGACTTCTATCTTGTGTTCAAGCGCGACGGTGAAACAGGTGAATGGCGTCACTACACTCACGGAATCAAGAATAAGGAAACAGGCGCAGTTAATGATTAATGCAGAGTGAATAATAAAGCCGCCGGAGAGGATATTCCCTCCGGCGGTTTGCTTTTGTAACACTCTTACGCGTCAGGCATATAATGATAATGAGGGAGGGACGCTCTCCCTCCCTTAGATCGGCGCTAATGCGCCCTTTGGAGGAATCATTATGGCAACTTTCTATAATCAGGCGACTCTTTCCTATAACGGCAGCGTAACAAGCTCGAATATCACTGCCGGAAGCATAAATCAGTCGGTAACAGCGTCCAAGAACGCGGTCATCGACACCTACTCGCCCGATGACACTGCGGTGTATATCATCAGTGTGGTCAACGACGGAGCCTCCGCCATTGACAGCATTACCCTCACTGACGATCTCGGCGCCTATGAGTACGGCGATCCCGCTGAGACCTTCGTGCCTCTGACCTATGTGGCAGACTCAGTGAACCTCTATGTGAACGGCGTGCTCCAGCCCCAGCCAACAGTTACCGGAACTTCTCCGCTTACCATTACGGGAATCAGCATACCGGCCGGCGGCAACGCTCTTATCATCTATGCCGCAGAGGTGAACCAGTACGCTCCTCTCGGCTCTGACGCAAGCATAGTGAATACAGCTGTTATCAGCGCTCCCGGTATCACCGGCGTTACTGCCACAGAAACTATCACTCCCAGCAGCGCGGCTGACCTTGCCATTAGCAAGAGCCTCAGCCCTATCGAGGTGAACGAGGGCGGCACTGTGACCTACACCTTCGTTATCCAGAACTTCGGCAGTTCCGCAGTTACAGCGGACGATACCGTTGTTTTCAGCGATGATTTCACACCTGCCCTCAGCTCGCTGACAGCTCAGTTCAACGGCGTACAGCTCACAGAGGGTACAGATTACACCTACTCTGAGGCTACCGGCGAATTCCGCTCCGCACTCGGTACTGTTACTGTTCCTGCCGCTGAGACAGCACGCTCGGCTGACGGCACATGGACGATCCAGCCCGGCGTGAGCACGCTTATCATCACCGGTACTATCTGACCTCTCAAAGCACAAAAAAACAGGGGACTGCAATTGCAGTCCCCTTTACTTATACAGGAATTATGCCTTGTTTACGCTTCCGAAGAGCTCCATCTTCTCCTTGACCTTAGCCTTGATAGCCTCAAAGCCGGGTGCGAGGAGCTTTCTGGGATCGAAGCCCTTGCCCTGCTTGTCCTTGCCAGCCTCGATGTAGCCTCTTGTAGCCTCTGCGAATACCAGCTGGCACTCTGTATTAACGTTGATCTTCGCAACGCCGAGTGAGATAGCCTTCTTGATCATATCGTCGGGGATACCTGTACCACCGTGGAGAACGAGGGGCATATCGCCTACCTTCTTGTTGATAGCCTCAAGGGTATCGAAGCTGAGTCCCTCCCAGTTAGCGGGGTAAACGCCGTGGATATTACCGATGCCTGCAGCAAGGAAGTCAACGCCGAGATCAGCGATCATCTTGCACTCATCGGGATCAGCACACTCGCCCTTGCCGATAACGCCGTCTTCTTCGCCGCCGATAGCGCCTACCTCAGCCTCGATAGAGAGACCGAGACCGTGAGCAACGTTTACGAGCTCAGTAGTCTTTGCAACGTTCTCGTCGATGGGGAAGTGTGAGCCGTCGAACATGATAGATGTGAAGCCAGCCTTGATGCACTTGTAGCAGCCCTCATATGAGCCGTGATCCAGGTGAAGAGCAACAGGTACTGTGATACCGAGTGACTCGTCCATAGCCTTTACCATAGCAGCAACAGTGCCGAAGCCTGTCATGTACTTGCCGGCACCCTCAGAAACGCCGAGGATAACAGGTGAACCGAGTTCCTGAGCGGTAAGGAGTATAGCCTTTGTCCACTCAAGGTTGTTGATATTGAACTGACCAACGGCATACTTGCCGTCTCTTGCTTTGCGGAGCATTTCGGTAGCTGAAGTTAACATAGATATTTCCTCCTGAGAATTACATTTACAGGGAATTTTACCCTATCTCTCACATTATAACACAATTTGCCGGGAAATGCAAGAGGAATTGAAAATATTTATTGCGCAGCCCATAAACGTGGTTTTGCATGGGAGCATGACCTGCGCCAGAGGGGGATTGACAGACTGAAAGGGACTTCACGGTGTGGGAAGTCCCTTTCTCTATTGTCTGTGAAGAGTGCCAATGACTCAGCTTGTATTATCAGTTAATGCTTCTGGGTTCGCCCTCGTGAGCGAAGATGATGTAGCCTATCCTTGCGTCGATGAGGTCAGCGGTCTCGTTCTGGTCGTAGTACCACTGTCCGTCCATGATGACGTAGTTGCAGCCCCGAAACTCATAGCTTGTGCCGTCCATAAGGGTGAGGACGTAGCCTCCGCCGCAGAGGTCGTAGACCGGATCGTCCGAAGCAGGCTTATCTATGGGGACAAGCTTCATGGAGTTGACCATTTGTATAAGCTCTACCGCTTCCAGCTTTGTGGTGCGGAGGGGATTATTATCGCCCTGAGCTATTCTGAAGGACGCGATGACCGATACATAGAGGTCGTCTGAATTAGGCGGGAATATGATATTTGTATCGGTAGTGGCGGGAATGGAAGTTGTTATTATATTGGTGGTAACAGGGGGAGTAGTGCGGATATATGTATCAGTTATGATTCCTGTGGTAACAGCTGCGGTAGTGGTCTGTATATCATCTTCTTTTGTCGTTATTTCTTTATATAAGCCTATGCTGTCGAACATTGCGGAGTAGTTGTCCTCGCTGCTCCAGAAATCCGCAGTCGGGTTCTGAATCATGTCTAAACGGTACTTAACGTCGGACGAACCCTGACAGTTGAATATCAGGTCGTTGAGCGCGAGCTGACCGTCCCGGACAGATACTATAAAGATGTACTCGCCGTAAGCACCGGAGCTGTTCTTGTAGGCGCCTCTTACGAATGCCTTTCCGTTCTCAATGCTGAATGAGGTGGGTTCATAGTGAGCCTCGCCATATTCCCAGACACCGATAACGTCCTTTGCGGTCCTGTATTCAAGGTAATCGCTGAGCGCTTTGTATTCGGCTGCATCACCGAAGCCTGCGCCCTCTGTTCCGTAATGGGTAGCTATGTGCTTATGGCACATCTGGTCGCAGAAGGCAATTACAGTATCCTTGTCCTCAGGCTGTATGCTCAGACCGTCCTTAGGCACGTATACAGCGGCTTTGGTGGCAGGCACAGTAGTCGTTTCCACAGCGAAGCCTTTGGTTGTGGTCTGGAGATATGCTTTCTCCGTGCTCTTGGCTGCGGAGGTCTCTGTTGCTGCGGCAAGCTGCGATTCAGGAGCGTTCCTGAAATTCTTTGCCATAAGGAAGCCTCCCGTGCCCACTCCTGCCACTATGAGCAGTGCTGCCGCGACTGTGAGAAATTTCCGCCATACCGGTCTGTGGTATATCTCCACTCCGGATACGGAGTCGGCATCCTCAGAAAATCCTCTGTCGGTATTGTCTGTCTTTGCGAGGAGCTTCTCGGTCCTCTCAAAAAGCTTATTCTGTTCGGCTTCCGTCATGGGAGGATATTCCTCCGAAAGCCTCTTCAGCGTATCATTATCCGCATTTTCCAATGCTTTCAGTTCAAGTTCGTTGTTTTTCATAGATAGCCCTCCTTATTATAAAGAGATACCTGCTTTTTCAAGCAATTCTTTAAGTTTTCTGACGGCTCTTCCGCTCCGCACCCTTACGTTCTCCGGAGTCAGCGACACCATTTCTGAGATCTCCTTCGCCGAGCGCCCGTAATAGTATTTCTGGATGATTATCGTGGAATCAGGCTCGCCCAGCTCAGCTATCCTGTCAAGGATGATGCTCCGGAGCTCCTTTCCCTCTGCTTCGGCTTCTATGTCGGTATCAGCCGCTATCTCTGAAAAGCTTCCGTCGTCAAGGGAAACGCTCTCGGCTCCGGACGACGTGCGCCGCCGGTAGATGTCCGCAGCCCTCCGCCTTGCGATAGTCCCGATAAATCCAGCCATATCGCCGCTTATGTCGTATCCGGGATCGTAGCTCCTGTAAACGTCGGTAAATACGTCGCAGACACATTCCTCGATGTCCTCGCGGCTCGCTACACTGCGAAGCCGGTTGAACACGATCGTGTACACGTAGCCGCAGTATGCCCCGAAGAGCTCCCTGCGCGCTTCTTCGTCCGATATAAGACTCTTTTTCCTGTATTCCTCGTGCGTCATTCTTCTCACCGCCTTCAAGCTCTGATAAATGCATCTATTTCGGCTTTCACTATATCTATTCCTTTTTTCACGCCGGAACATAACACTTTCCGGCGAATTTTTTATAAAAAAATCGCGGTCCAGTTTTCTGAACCGCGAATATCCTGCGGGATATACCCGCGTGGAGCTGATGATCGGACTTGAACCGACGACCTACGCCTTACCAAGGCGTTGCGCTACCGACTGTGCCACATCAGCGCCAACAAATAATATTATACAGCAAAAGGTAGGTAATGTCAATAGGGGAATTATATTTTTTTATATTAACAAATAGACCTCTTGACAATCAGTTTTGTATATGTTATTATATGAAACATAAATACTGTGAACGGATAAAAGCCGTGCAGAGCCTGATTCAGAGAGCTTCCGGAGGTGCGAGGAGGCGAGGGCGCACGGAGATCTACATCCGGGAGTTGCCGTGCTGAACTAAGAGTAGGTGCGGACGGGTGAGCCCGTTACAGCGCAACGAGGTGCGTTCCTACGCATAAAACAGGGTGGTAACACGGAGAATTTCGTCCCTGACGGTCTTTTGGACTGTCGAGGGATTTTGATTTTTAGTATGGACAGCACTGAAAGGTCGTGATAAAAATGAGATCGTCCGACGAGCTCATTGCTTATGCTGAAATCCATATGATAAGCGATAAATAATTTAAGATTAAGGAGAATAAATATGACTACATTTGAAGAACTCAAGCGCAGAGGACTCCTCGCGCAGCTTACTGATGAAAAAGAGATAGAGGAACTCGTGAATGCGGGCAAGGCTACATTCTATATCGGCTTCGATCCGACAGCGGATTCCCTCCACGTTGGACACTTCATGGCGCTCTGCCTTATGAAGAGGCTCCAGATGGCAGGCAACAAGCCAATAGTGCTTATCGGCGGCGGTACAGCCATGATAGGCGATCCATCCGGCAAGACCGATATGCGTAAGATGATGACTCCTGAGACCATCCAGCATAACGTTGACTGCTTCAAGAAGCAGATGAGCCGATTCATCGACTTTTCTGAGGACAAGGCTATCATCGTGAACAATGCTGACTGGCTGATGAATCTCAATTACATCGAGGTTCTCCGCGAGGTGGGCGCACATTTCAGCGTTAACCGTATGCTTACAGCCGAGTGCTACAAGCAGAGACTGGAAAGAGGACTCTCATTCCTGGAATTCAACTACATGATAATGCAGAGCTACGACTTCTACCAGCTCTTCCAGAAGTACGGCTGCAATATGCAGTTCGGCGGCGATGACCAGTGGAGCAATATGCTGGGCGGCACCGAGCTCATCAGAAGAAAGCTGGGCAAGGATGCCTATGCCATGACCATTACACTTCTCCTCAACTCAGAGGGCAAGAAAATGGGCAAGACCGAAAAGGGCGCAGTATGGCTCGATCCGGAAAAGACCACCCCATACGATTTCTTCCAGTACTGGAGAAACGTTGACGATGCAGACGTTATAAAGTGTCTGAAGATGCTCACATTCGTTCCCGTTGAGCAGATAGAGGACATGGAAAAGAATATGGAAGGCGCTCAGTTCAACACCGCTAAGGAGCTTCTCGCATACGAGCTCACCAAGCTCGTTCACGGCGAGGAGGAAGCAGAAAAGGCAAAAGCCGCTGCAAGAGCTCTGTTCGGCGGAAGCGGAAGCGACGAGAATATGCCCGTAGCCGAGATAGACTCCGCAGACCTTACAGACGGTACTATCGGACTGCTGAATCTTCTCGTAAAGGCTGAGCTTGCGCCCTCTGTATCTGAGGCGCGCCGACTCGTTCAGCAGGGCGGCATAACCGTTGATGACGTTAAAATGACCGACGCTAAGGCTCAGATAGCTATCGGCGATGGCGTTATCGTCCGCAAGGGCAAAAAAGCATTCAAAAAATGCGTTATAAAATAACAGCAGGGAACGGACATAGACTTTCTGATTCCCCGCTGTAAGGAGAATCACCGAGCCTATAAAACAGGCTCGGTAATTCTTTTTTTCGCATCCGTAAGTGAAAGGAGAAAAATATGGAAAACATAATCGAGATCAAAAACGTAACAAAGGAATTCAAGGTGCTCAACAGGCGCGAAGGTCTCAAGGGCAGCCTCAAGGACCTGTTTTCAAGGGACTACAAGACGGTAAGAGCAGTTGACAACGTTTCAATGAACATCACTCAGGGAGAGATAGTTGGCTATCTCGGACCTAACGGCGCAGGAAAATCCACTACTATTAAAATGATGACGGGAGTTCTGGAGCCCACCTCCGGCGAGATACTTATAAACGGCAGGTCGCCGTACAAGAACAGGTCCAAGAACGCGCAGGAGATAGGCGTAGTATTCGGACAGCGCAGCCAGCTCTGGTGGGCTCTGCCGCTGATAGAGTCGTTCAAGCTCCTGAAGGACATATACATGATAAGCGATGCGGACTACGATAATATGCTGAAATTCTACCAGTCACAGGTGGACATCGAGCCTCTCCTCCACAAGACCGTAAGGCAGATGTCTCTCGGACAGAGGACTCTCAGCGATATTCTTGCGGCATTCCTCCACGATCCTAAGATAGTATTCCTGGACGAGCCCACTATCGGTCTGGACGTTTCCATGAAGTCAAAGATACGCACCCTTATCCACGCTCTCAACAAAGAGAAGAATACTACTGTAATACTCACGACTCACGATATGGGCGACGTGGACGCTCTCTGCCAGAGGATAGTCATCATTGACAAGGGCAAGATGCTCTACGATAACGACATAAGCCACCTGAAAGGCTTCTTCGGCTCATACCGCACGCTGAAGATACGCGCCGACGGCGACCTCGCCCAGCAGACAGAGCTCGTGAAGAAGGAGTTCCCGGACTTCTCCGTAGCCTCCGATGAGGACTGGATCTCGGTGCTCGTAGACGAGGAAAAGGCTAAGGTCATGGAGGTACTGGGAAAGCTCCAGAGCACTCACAATATCCGCGATATGAAGCTGGAGGAGATCTCCACTGAGGACGTTATCAAGAAGATATACGAGGAGGGTGTGAAATGAAGATAAAAAAGTACCTCTCCCTCACAAGGGCAGGCATACTTGAATCCTTGCAGTTCCGTATGTCGCTGCTCATAATGGCGGCAGGCAACCTGCTATACCTTATAGTGGTATACTTCCTGTGGAAAGCCATATATGCCTCGTCTCCCACAGATGTGGTCAACGGTATGACTTTTTCGGATACCCTCATATACCTCGTGCTCGCCACAGCACTGTTCAACTTCATGGAGATGTACGTGGTATGGGAGATAGGAAGGAACATCCAGTCGGGAAAGATAGTTCTTGACCTGCTTAAGCCGGTGGATTTCAGGCGGTATATGTTCTGGTCCTACTCCGGCTCATTCGTGGTGAATTTCGTTACCACCTTCCTGCCCACTTTCATAGTGGTGTGCATTGTCACCAACGGAGCTGTTCCGCTGGGACTCAACCTGCTGTATTTCGCTGCGGCTGTGGTAATGGCGATAGTGATAAATTACAGCATAGACTTCATCGTGGCTACCATATGCCTCTTCACCGAGTCCATATGGGGCATAAACATAATGAAACAGGTAGTCGTACTGCTGCTCTCGGGAGCTACCATACCCATAGCCTTCTTCCCGGAGACGCTGAAAACTGTGGTATACTACCTGCCCTTCCAGTCTATATACAACGCTCCGCTGACACTGCTGCTGGACGGCAGCCCCTCCGCCGGAAAGGTGCTGGGAACACTTGGTCTCCAGCTTTTCTGGTGCGTGTTCATGACAGCGGTGAGCCGTATCTTCTGGAAGGTATCCCTGAGACAGATAACTGTGAACGGAGGCTGACGGCATGAAAAGAAAAGGTTTGCGCTTTTATCTGCGTATTTATTTCAAGATACTCGCTCAGGACCTGAAAAGCAAAATGAGCTACCGCGCAGATTTCATAATATCCACTATCGGCATGATATGTACCAATATCGCCGGATTTGTGAGCTTCTGGATACTCTTCCGGAATTTTCCCTCAATAAACGGCTGGGGCTATTACGAGATGCTGTTCCTGTACGGCTTTTCGCTGGTATCCCTGACGCCGGTGCAGTGCCTGTTCGATAACAACTGGAGCCTGCGTATGTACGTATACAACGGCGATTTCATCAAATACTGCTTCCGTCCCATAAATCTGTTCTTCTACTTCCAGTCGGAGGTGTTCGACATAAAGGGACTGGGACAGCTGGCATTTGGTCTGGGTACCCTGATATTCTCGTGGAACAAGCTGGGACTGGGCTTTACGCCCCTCATGCTGCTGAAGGTGACTGTGTTCCTTATCACAGCCTCGCTGATAATGGTGGCTCTCCAGAACGCCGCAGCCGCGACCTGCTTCTGGATAACCAACTCCTTCTATCTGCTGGATCTTTCCATGAAGTTCAAGGACTACGCGAAGTACCCCATAACCATATTCAGCTCGGTATTCCGCTTCATATTCACATTTGTAGTGCCCATAGCCTTCATAGCGTATTATCCCAGTCTGGTGATACTGCGCCCGGACGACGTACCGCTGCTCACATGGCTGTCGCCGTTCATAGGAGTGCTGTTCTTCTGGCTGAGCTACAAGCTCTGGATGCACGGAGCAACAAAATACAGCGGCACCGGTTCGTGAGTGCCGCCGTCATATAAAAACAACGCAGCCGTACATACATGATGTACGGCTGCGTTGCTTCTGATTTGTCCCTTACAATCAAATCCTTAGGAATCATTAAAACCGGTATCATAAATGTGCAGATAATGACATCGGTATTAACCATGAAAAAGTCTATCAGGTGCGAGAGGGGTTTCATGCACCTTCTGAATATAATTATAGACTTTTTATGAATTAAAACAACCCATAAAACGTGATTATGGTGGACAAAAAAGATAAATTATGAATTTTTTTGCAAAGTTGTAATAATAACTCGGCTGAATTGGAAATATTTGTCGTGCTGGTTGTATGTAACTAACATCAGCCATTGAACAGACTTCTGTACTGTATCGGAGTTATGCCGACGGTGGCATTGAACTGGCGGAGGAAGTATTTACTGTCGAAATATCCGCATTTTTCGGATATTTCTATGACACTGATGGTAGTGGTGGACAAATAGTATTTAGCCTTTGCTATGCGGGCGTTGATGCAGTCCTTGTGGAAGCTTATACCGAAGCACTGCTTGTACACACTGCGGAAATAGCCGACGCTGCCGGAAAAGCGTACATGAAGGTTCTCGGTGTCGAAGGTGGCTGCGGGATCTATGTAGACGAAATTCCGCATATCGGACATTTCCTTGAAGTGGCTGATTACTCTCTTTTCGGAGATCTCGTGGTATTTTTTCTCAGCTTCGGCGGTACACTTTGCGAGCACGTCCTTGTAGCTGGAGCCGCCGCATTTTTCGGTAACGCATACGAAGGTGTCCATACCGAAGATCTCCATGTACTTCCTGTGCTGGGAGAGAATCGCGGAAAGGCAGTCGGAAATGACCTCAGAGCCTGCATTGCTCTGGACTATGCAAACGAAGGTATTCTCGCTGATACGGGCACTTATATCGTGGTTTCCGCAGAATTTGCTAACAGCTTTTGAGGCGTCGATAATGGCGGCTACCCGCGTATCGGCGGCTATGCTGGACACAGTCTCGTCGAAGAGGCAGACCTTCAGGAGCACGAAATACAGCTCCTTGTTGCCGTGAGGGACAGCCGTCTGGTAAGCCTTTTCGATACCTATCTCGTTGTACATACCGGTGAGGGTATCACGAGTCTCAGAGAGATTCTGGCAGCGGGTGAGATACTGTATATCGTTCTTCATCCGCAGGAATTCAAGGCTGTTGGAGACGGATTTTATCCAGTTGCGGAAAATATCGTCGTAGCAGTCGGGAGAGTCGTATCTTATTATCATGTGTCCGAGAAGCTTGTTTCCGAAGAACAGGGGTGCGAAGTAATAGCTGACAGGATCGCTGTCAAGGTTGAATATCTCGGAAAAGCTGAACCGGCTGATGTTGAAGGGAGTATTGTCCAGCCAAGGCATTATTGAGCGGCAGATGATTATGTCAGAGGGCTGGGGGTTAGACTCGTACCAGTTGCTGTAAAGGCAGAGGAAGATGTTGCTGGCGCTTCGTATCAGCCAGTGGTAGCTGCCAAGAATAGAGATGTATTCGTTTAGGTTCTGGCTCTCGGTGAGCTTCTGGTCGAGGGGGGAGAAGAGGTGCCAGAATTCGTAGTCAGCCTTGGATTTTTCGGTGCTAAGCTCCTTGTAATACTCCGCGCGGTTAAGGCTGCACGGACAGCTGCTGCCGGTGACGAGCCAGCCTCGCGGTGGGGAAAACACCGAATTTTCCGAGTCTCCCAGACGGCTGCGTATCATTCTGACGGCTGTCCTGCCCAGCTCCTCGCGGTTGCGCTGGTAGGTGGTGAGGAGGGGAGTGTGCAGTGTGCGGTGACCGACGTACTCATAGCCGATGACCGAGATCTGGTCAGGGACAGATATGTTCTTTTCCACAAAGGCGTCCAGAACGCCGTAAGCCATATAGTCGTTGGCGCAGACAAGAGCCTGAGGCATGGGAAGGAGCCCGGAGGCATATTTGTCCACCAGATCCTTGCCGGAATTCATCCAGTAGTCGCCGTAGTGTATCTTCTTTTCGTCCACCTCGATACCGTGTTTCTTGAGAGCAGCACGGTAGCCGTTTGTGCGCTTGAGGGAGTTCTCCACGTGCTTGGGACCTGTAAGGATGTCGATGTCCCGGAAACCGTGAGCCTCGATGAGGTGTGAGACAGCCTCCTCTATGTCGTTTTCGTCGCTGGTGTTGATGTAGCAGGAGGGAGAGAGGTCGAATTCCTCGATATACTGACCTGTGCAGATCACAGGGACGTCCCTGTTCCTGAGCAGATCGGCTATCTGCCTTTTGAGGCATTCCTCCTGAAACGCCTCCGGGATTACGATGAAGGCGCTGAATTCGTCTGAATTTATCAGCTCATAGATACGGTTCTCACAGCCGAGCGAGATGTCCTCCTTTTCGAGATGCTGATTAAAGATGTTGGAAATAATAGCCGTATTATAGCCGTAAGCCTGAGCCTGCTCGATAATTCCCCTTAATATCTGGCGCTGCTCGATACTGTTGGCTTCGGCGGCGATAACGCCTAACACGGGCCTTTTAGGTTTCTCCATAATGATCCTCCGTTGTAGTGACGGAAATTGCTCCTGACAGATAGAAAGTCTCTTAAAAATGAACGGCGGAGCAATGCCGAATGTTTATCCCCTGAATATGCAGTCCATATTACACTACATACATTATAATGGTATATGAACGCAATGTCAATAAGTTTTTTGAAAAAAATCGTGGTTTTGTCCACTGAATATTCAAATTGTGAGTTTACATTGACGACTGTGATAGCTTATAATGTAAATGCAGTTCGTACAAATTAACAGTTTATTCACTGCTTGTACGCTATTTGTACGACTAACTATTTCCAGTGCCTCTCAGGCAGTACATTTTCTGAGGTGAAGTTGTATTCTTCCTGAAATCACGGAATGCCGCTTTTTCCCTTGCCCTCCCAAAATTAATATATGAAACAAAGCTGTACAACTTTTGCTGTACAGCTTTGTTTTTGTCTGTAATATGTATATATTGTACACCAAAAATTCGTTTTGTGAGTTGAAATTGGTATATAAAATGTGTACAATTATATTGATATAATTTGATCTTTTCAAGGGGGTATTAATAATGAACCTATTCAAAAAAGCAACTGCCTGTGCCGCTGCTTCCGCTGTGGCATTCGTGAGTTTGTGCGCGTCTTTCCCGAAATTATCCCGGGAGATCCAGCCTATGACTGCTGCGGCAGCCTCCACGGTCAACAACCCTATCATCTGGGCTGACGTTCCCGACGATGACATCATCAGAGTCGGCGACACATACTACATGGTAAGTACAACTATGTTCTTCAGTCCCGGCGCTCCCATTATGAAGTCCACCGACCTCGCTAACTGGGAGATCTGCAACTACGTTTTCGATACTTATGCCAACGGCGATGTCCAGAACCTCACCAACGGCAAGAACGACTACGCTCACGGTCAGTGGGCTACCAGCCTCCGTTACAACGAAAAGAAGGGCTTGTACTACGCCTTCTTCGGAAGCTACGGCTCCAACAAGTCGTACATCTGTTCCACTGACGACATCGAGCACGGCGAGTGGTCCCGCGTTGAGCTCAACGGTATGTACCATGACGCTTCCATGCTCTTCGACGACGACGGCAGAAACTACCTCGTCTACGGCGCAGGCGGCACCTGCAACATCAAGGAGTTCAACTCTGATATGACCGGCTGGAAACAGGGCGGCCTCGAAAAGCAGCTCTTCAAGACCAACTTCAATAACCTCGCCGGCGAGGGCTGGCACATCCACAAGATAAACGGCTACTATTATATACTTGGCATCGCATGGCCCTCCGGTCACGGACGCCTTGAGTTCTGCTACCGCTCCAAGAGCCTCACAGGCAGCTGGGAGAACAAGACTCTCCTTGACTCAGGTCTGGGCTCCTACGGAAGCGGCGTTGCACAGGGCGGTATCGTTGATACTCCCGACGGCAAGTGGTACGGCCTCATGTTCCAGGATCACGGCGCAGTTGGACGTATCCCTGTTCTCGTTCCTGTTACATGGCAGAACGACTGGCCTATGATGGGCGTTAACGGCAAGGCTCCCATAACCCTTGATCTCGGCGTCTCAAAGGGTACAGACGTTGCCGGCGACGACAGCTTCGACTACAAGACCAACGACCTCGCTCTTGAGTGGTCGTGGAACCATAACCCCGATAACACAGCATGGTCTGTCACCGAGCGTGAGGGCTGGCTGCGTCTGAAGAACAAGCATCTTGCTTCACATCTGCTCAATGCCCGCAATACCCTCACAATGCGTACAGAGGGACCTGCGTGCAGCAGCTATATCAAGCTCGACGCCTCCAACATGAAGCCCGGCGACTACGCTGGTCTTTCAGCCTTCCAGCTCAGGTACGGCTGTATCGGCGTATATGTTACCGACAGCGGCTCCAAGAAGGTATATATGTCCACAAACCCCGGCAGCGAAGTCGGAAACAGCTCCAACAAGATCGTTGCTGAGCAAAATATGAACGGCGACGAGATCTACCTCAAGGTTGACTTCAAGTTCGCTAACGTCAACTCCGACGGAAGCTCGTCCAATAACATAGATAAGGCTAATTTCTACTACTCGTACGACGGTCAGAACTGGACAAAGCTCGGTCAGGAACTCAGCATGACCTACGACCTCAAGCTCTTCACAGGCTACCGCAGCGGTATTTACAGCTATCCTACCAAGACCACCGGCGGCTACGCTGACATCGACTTCTTCGAGTACGAGCGCCAGTCATGGAACGGCTGCGACGGAAGCAAGGTCCTCAGCGGAACTCCAGTTGTTGTAGAGCCTGATGAGAACGGCTATTACTTCCACAATACCTTCGACAGCGCCTCCGAGTCATGGACAGGCAGAGGCTCCGCTAAGGTAGCTCAGGACAAGTCCGAACATTTTGAGGGCACGGGCTCCCTCGCCTGCACAGGCAGAGAAGCCAGCTGGAACGGCGCTGCACGCACACTTTCATCCGCAGCATTCAAGTCCGGTGAGGAGTACAGCTTCAGCGCTGTTGTAAAGTACAACGAAGGTCCCGCAACACAGAAATTCTACCTCACTCTCCAGTATACAGCCGATGGCGATGTCCAGTACGATAAGATCGCTATCGCTGAGGACGTTCCCAAGGGCGAGTGGGTACAGCTTTCAAATGAAAAATACAAGATTCCCGAGGGCGCTACCGGATTACAGATGTACGTTGAAACAGATTCTGATGAGTACGACTTCTACGTTGACGAGGTCATCGGTGCAGTAAGCGGTACCAAGATAGACGGCCCCAAGGCTGCAAGCGTAATTCTCGGCGACCTTTCAGGAAATGGCAGAATCGACGGCTTCGACGTTGCTCTTGCAAGAAAAGCAGTGCTCGGCAAGCTCGACGACGCGGCTGCAATGCGTGCCGCTGACGTTGACAAGAACGGCAAGGTAGAGGCTGCTGATCTCGTTCAGATAAGCCAGTTCGTTCTCGGCAAGATCACAGAATTCAAAAAGACAGCGGACGTTATCATTGACGATCCTATCGTTATAGACGATCCCGTTACTGAAACACGCACTATGGCTGAGTATACAGCAGCTGTAAAGTCCAAGATAGTTGAAAAGGATCCCGACTCCTCACATCAGGAGAAAGCCGGAGTCCAGTACGGCACGATAAAGAGCGGCACATACCATTCCACCACCTGCAACCGCGACAAGAAGTACAATATCCTTCTTCCCGCAGGCTACGATGAGAGCAAGAAATACCCCGTATGCTACATCATGCACGGCTATTACGAGAATCAGGACAGAATGATAATCAAGGGCAACGGTACAATGTATACCCGCCAGATCATCGGAAATGCTATCGCTGAGGGCGCTGCAAAGGACATGATCTGCGTATTCCCCGACATATTCTCCAGCCCGACTCTCGCTGCCTGCACAGGTATGGACGAGACCAACAATCAGGGCTATGACAACTTCATCAACGACCTTACAAAGGATCTCATGCCCTTCATCGAGAAGACATACAGCGTCAAGACCGGCAAGGAAAATACTGCTATCACAGGCTTTTCAATGGGTGGCAGAGAGTCTCTCCTCATCGGTATGAAGAGACCTGACCTGTTCGGCTATATCGGAGCTATCTGCCCTGCTCCCGGCGTTACAGGCGCATTCAAGTGGGACAGCGGCAAGGAGCCTTACTTCCTGATGATAACCGGCGGCAGCAACGACACAGTCGTTTACAACAATCCCAGCGATTACCACAATAACTTCGAGAAAAACGGAGTTCCACATATCTGGCATTACGTAAACGGAGGATACCACGGAGACAACTCCATCCACGCACATATCTACAATTTCGTGCGTTGTATCTTCCAGTAACTCAGCAGTCATTCCTCCAATTATAAAAAACGCAGCCGTACCTCTGCCATTGGTGCGGCTGTGTTTTTTTGTCCACCTGAAATCATCACCGGAACCGAGATCACACAGGCGGCGGAGAAACTGTACACAGCAACAGGTGGACAAAATGGTAAAAATCGGATTTTTATGGTGTAATTTTAGCTTATTTGTGCTGTTTTAACAAAACTGTATGTAACAACTATATTCAAAAACTGCACTTCATGTTCATAGTGTGGGTTTACAAATAATTCACAATTTGTTATAATTTGGTTAAGAAAGACAAAAGTCTTAAACATCTTACAAACAATTTGGTATGATATACATTATGAGATCGGGGAAATCTTTATTTTGTATACCACTGCAAGATGAAACGCCTCCGGAATGTGCGTAAGTTCCAGCGTACAAATCCTTAACAGGCGTACAACTAAAAATACATATTCGGGAAAACTTAATTCAATAATTCCGAAGGAGGGATCACTATGAATAGCAGGATGAGTACAATGAATATGCTGAAATACTGCGACGAGGCTCTCGCGTGGGACAGCTTTTCAGAAATGGATAAATATTTCTTCGAGTCAGTGAGAATGATCATTCTCGGTCAATGTGCTCCCACTGACGGTCACACTCAGTTATTCGACCTTATGGGGATAGAGAGACCGGTAGAGGAGCGTGAGCTCAAAGCTGATTACGGCAAGTATGACGATATATACTACGGCGTTTGCGACGAGGATATACCTGATTACAGCAGCTTCTGAAATAAAATGCATACCTTCAGAAAAAGGACCTCCGCCATTAGACAGCTTTCCTTAACTGAATAGTGGGTTACCGAGCCTGTAAAGTATGGGCTCGGTATTTTTTACCACGATTCAGCCGGAGGGGGGCTCCCCTTGCGGAGGTCTTTAGTATTTTTCGGTCACTTTTCCATGCGCTCGATACCGCCGAGATATAGCTTAACGGAAATAAAACAGGATATGCAGTAGAGCGGTAACGCGGAGAGAGCAAACTTAATGGCGTTGGAGCTCTTGCTTATATTGCTGATCTTATCCATGAATTTATCGGAGAATTCTTCCTCGCTGCCCATCCATGAGATGTCCCCGAACATGAGGTAAACAGCCGCTATGAGCACGAGCAGCACGAATATGCCTGCCTTGACATATGAGCCGTACTTGGAGCCGAAGGCAATGGCGCAGGGCAGCTCAAATGCGAGCATTATCAGCACTATGCTCATAAGAATGACGAATATGCTGACGATACTTTTTGCTTCGTCGTTGAAAAGGCGCACCATGTAATTCTGGAGGGAGCACACGCCTAAGGTGAACAGGAGAGTCAGTAATACGAAGATGTATTTCGAGATGACCTGCTTTGCAATGCCGTGAGGGAGGGATGCAACGTAATATCCCCACTTTTTGCGCTCGTCGGTCTGGACGTAATTCAGCGCGAAGGCTCCGGTGAGAATGAATACCGATGAGTACAGCAGGAGATAAACAGCTCTCATGCCAATGAAGTCTATATCGTGGCTGCTTACGTCTGCGGAAAACATCACTAAATTGAAGAACAGCACTATGCCCAGAGTGAGCAGGAGCCACCTGAGGTTCGCACGGATGTCCTTGTATAATAGTCCTAACATCAGTTGCTCCTCCTTTCGAGAGCTTTTACGCTGCGGCAGAATGATAAGTATACCAGTGCCGCTCCTGTGAGCAGGAACAGCCACCAGAAATGGGCACCCACCCAGCGGAGATTAGCGGCAAGGTCGTTCATAAAATCATTCATTGTCGCATCCGGAGGTTCTTTTTCACTGCCCGATTCGGCAAACAGGTCATAACCGTGCTGCTTGTAGTAATAGTACATAAGTCCCATAAAACCGGCTGCTATGCCGAGATAGAGGATGATACACGTTACCGCGATTATCGCTGTACATATCTTGTTGCTGCGGTAACGGTAGGCGTTTGACATATTGATACAGGATACAACAAAGGAAACTGATCCTATTATAACTATATACAGCAGGTATTTCAGGTCTATCTCCCTGCCGTAGACTCCGCAGGCGATGAAGTAGTTCACCCAGCCAGCAAGAGTGGCTATTCCGAAGAATATAAGGCAAAGCAGGTACACTGAGCCCACTATCTGCTTTTCGGTTAGAGGCAGAGTGTGAGAATACTGCCTGAAATGACACTTTTCATCGTTGAGCACCTGTATATTGAACACAGAGCTGTACAGTATTAGGGGCAGTCCAAGTGCCATGACTTTGAAAATAGAGTTCACCACCATATCCCTGCCTGTCATATTGGCGATGTTCCCGTAAACAGATGAGAGCCTCACCAGTACGCACAGGATGAACAGCAGCCCGTAGGTAGACAGCACGATGATACGGTACTTCGCAGAGAGGTACAGCTCTTTAAGCATAAGCCCTTTCATTCAGCTCCACTCCTTTTTCTCGCGGTTGACATAGTATATCATTATGTCATCGAGGGTGGCGCTGTCGATGACAGCTCCGGAATATTTTTTCTCGCACGCCTTTTTGTCGCTGAACATGAGCTCGGCTCCGAAATCGGTAACGCGGGCGGAAATGAAGTTATTGCGGTCAATGGCGGCGTAGTCCTCTTTGGAACACTTCATAATGCAGTGGGAGGCGAGTATGTCGTCCTTATAGCCGGTTATGAGAATCCTTCCCCTGTCGATGAAGGTAACGCTGTCGGCTATCTTTTCGAGGTCAGAGGTGATGTGTGAGGACATGAGGATAGAGTTGTTCTCGTCCTGAAGATACTCCATGAAGATGTCCAGTATCTCGCTGCGGACTACCGGATCCAGTCCGGTGGTAGCCTCGTCCATTATGAGGAGCTTCGCGCCGTGAGAGAGAGCCGCCGCTATCTGGAGCTTCATCTTCATGCCCTTTGAGAACTTCCCGAACTTCTTTTTTACCGGCAGCGAAAAGCGCTCCAAGTAGCCGAAAAAGGTCTCGCTGCTCCAGCCGGGATATATGTGGCGGAGCATTTTATCCAGCATTTTTGCGTTCAGCTGTTCGTGGAAGGGGAGCTCGTCAAAAACCGCAGCTATGTCGCGTTTTATCTCAGTCTCGTCCTTACGGGCGTCCAGACCGAGCATCTTCATCTCGCCGGAATCCGGCTTGATTATGCCCAGAAGCGAATTGATAGTGGTGGACTTGCCTGCGCCGTTCTGTCCGATAAAGCCCATAATGCTGCCTTTGGGGACATTGAAGCTGATATTGTCCAGAGTGAAGCCGTCGAAGCGCTTGGTAAGTTCCTTTATTTCTATTGCATTTTCGTAATCTGCCATAGCGATACCTCCTTGGCGGACTGATGATGTCAGTCGCCGTTATACAGAATATCCACAAGCTCGTGAAGCTCGGCAGCAGTTATGCCGCCGGTGCGAGCCTTTTCGCACGCCTGCGAGATGAGCTGTTCTGTCTGGCGGAGATACTCCTCCCGGACGAGCTCGCGGTCCTGCCCCTTAACGAAGCTGCCCTTGCCGGTCTGGGAGACGATGAAACCGTCGCGTTCCAGTTCCTCGTAAGCGCGTTTAGTGGTAATGACGCTGATACGCAGAGACTGAGCCAGTGCCCGCATCGACGGAAGAGCGTCCCCCTCCGAAAGCGTGCCGTTCATTATCTGCGCCTTGATCTGAGAGACTATCTGTTCATAGATAGCCTCGCCTGAAGAATTTGAAATAATAATATCCATAGTGATCACCATAATGTATATACTTGATATATACATTATACACTGTATATACACACTTGTCAATACCCTTTTCATTTTTTTTATTTCAGCAAGTCCCGGACAGAAAAAAGCCGCAGACCTCGGGCCTGCGGCTTTGCTTATTACCAGCTTATCGCTGAATGACTGTGTATGTAGAATTCCTCCTGACTGGGCTGCCATGCCTTTATCTTTGGCGGGAACAGCGAGTCGTACTTTTCGACTTCTTCTTCGTTGTCACAGGCTTTGTCGGCATCGCACTGGTGATAGTACCATTTTCTGCCGTCCAGAGAGCCCTCCTTCAGCTCCTTGACCAGAAGCGCAGCAGGGAACACGTCTCCCTCCAGACACACGTTGAACTTCTTGCAGCTTTTGTAGCCTCTTGCCACGTAGTTATCGGGGTTGCCGAAGTTGATAACGGTGTCGTATCCCATTTCTTCCGCAAGCTTGAAGGTATGCTCCAGAAGAGCCTTGCCGCAGCCCATGCGCTGAAATTCCGGGAGCACGCAGAGCGGTCCCATAGTGAGGATGAGCTTTTCATTGCCGTTTTCGTCAATGAGCCTGCCCTTAGCGTACATGACGCTGGCGATTATCCTGCCGCCTAGCTCAATAACGAAGTCCAGCTCCGGGACGAAGTCCTCGTGCTGACGGAGAACGTGCATGAAATAGTGCTCGCTGCAGCCGGGGACACTGAGATTCCAGAAAGCCTCACGGGCGAGGTTTTCTACTTCGTGCCAGTCGTTTTTAGTTTCCTTGCGTATGATATAGTCATAATTATTCATTGTTTTTTCCTCCTGAAAATGCTGACCGGGCAGGAGGCTTGTGTGATAGTATTCGCAAGCTTCCCGCTTACGCTGCTATCTCCATTCTGATAGAGTTTTTCAAACATTTATCTCCTTGTAAAAAAATGTATACGGACTATCATCGTCCGCTGCACACATTTTAGCACATAATTCCCGGAAAGTCAAGGGCTCCGGAAAAAAACGGCACAGTGATACTGTATTTTTGCACATATTCTATCAATGTGCTTGCAAAACTTCGTGGAATATGGTATAATAAATCATACATATGAAAGAGCATTACACCGGAATCACACGTTTCAAGGAAGGATCTTCACTATGGACCACAGAAAACGAATCGCTTTATTTGTCGGACAGGCTGACGAAGCGTACCAGAGCCGTTTTATCAGCGGCTTTTTGAAAAATGCCTTTGCCGGAGGATACGACGTATGTATATTCTCGATGTACCGCAAGTATCAGGATACGCCGGAGCGCGAGCAGGCCGAATCCAATATTTTCTCCCTCATGAATCCAGAGAGCTTTGATGGCGCAGTGATACTGAAGGACAGCATCCAGACAGAAAATGCTGCCGAAAAGCTGGAGCTTCGCCTCAAGGAGAGCTTCAAGGGTGCTATTGTCGTGATAGAAAAGGAGAGCGAGCTCTTCCCCAGCATATGCACTGACTGCTACTCGGCGGTCTTTGAGCTGGTTACTCACCTTATAGAGGTCCACGGCTGCCGGGATATAGCTTTCCTGTGCGGAAAGAAGTGGCACAAGCATTCCAAGGAGCGCCTTGACGCTTTCCGGGACGCTATGGAGAAGGCTGGACTGCCCGTATCGGAGGAGCGTATAATTTACGGTGATTTCTGGTACCAGAGCGGTGAGATGTGCGCTGAGGAGCTCCTTGACAGCGGAAAAAAGCTGCCGGACGCAGTAGCCTGCGCCAACGACCAGATGGCGATAGGTCTGTGCAAAGCCTTCGAGGAGCACGGTATAAGAGTTCCGGAGGATATAGCGGTAGTAGGCTATGATTCGACGTTTGAGGGACAGACGAGCCCCAGCCCGATAACCTCTGCCCTTATCCCGGCGGAGGAATTCGGTGAGTACGCATTCGGCTTCCTTATGGACAGAATGAATGGCAAGGTGCCGGAATCCTTCAAGCTGCGTTCAAAACTCCTCATCGGCAGTAGCTGCGGCTGCGAAAGCGGCAATATGCCTGATTACAAGATACAGCGTAACCGGTGGGGCACGGACATCTCTGAGGAGGGCTATGACTCCGTTTTCAATACCATGAGCGAGAATCTTCTCTCTCAGACCACTCTTCAGGACTTCATAGGAACGGTCTATTCCTATGCCTACCAGCTCAGCGGCGCGGAGGAATTCCACCTCTGTATCGCCGGAAACTGGAAGAATACAACTCAGAACACCCACGTAAAGAACAGCGGCTATCCTAAGGAAATGATACACGCTATCCGCTATTGCAGCGACAGAAAGGGCAATATTGCCGGTACAGACGAGGTATTCGATACAGCGGAAATGCTCCCGGAGCTCAGTGAGGAGCGCAGCAGGCCTGCCGCATACTTCTTCACACCTCTGTTTTTCGATAACGAATGCTTCGGCTATGCGGCCATTAGCTACGGGGACGCTCTCCGCAGTTATGACGAGACCTACCGCCGCTGGACAGGCACCGTTTGCAGGGGCTTTGAGGTGCTGAGACGCAGCCTCGTCATGAACAGTATGCAGGAGAAGCTGGAGCACTTCCACAGCAGCAAATTCGCAGTTAACGACCGCGCCTATGAGAGTCTCGGCGAGGCTGAGCAGACTCAGTACAGGCTCGTTTCAAAGATTCTAGACGAAAATCTCCTTGATTATTATTTCCAGCCAATTGTCAGCGCTGTGGACGGAAGCGTATATGCCTACGAGGCGCTCATGCGCTCCCGCACCGAGACTAAGGTCTCGCCGCTGTCTATCATAAAATATGCCACTATGCAGGAGCGCCTTTCCGATGTGGAAAGAGCTACCTTCCTGAACGTGCTGGGCTATATCGACCAGCACGAGGAAAACTTTGGTGAGGCAAGAGTTTTCATCAACAGCATTCCCGGCGTAAGTGTGGGGGAGGAGGCTGCCTACCAGTTGGACGGTTTCCTTGCTGCCCATGCGGAAAGAGTTGTGGTGGAGCTGACTGAGGAGGCTGAACTGAAGGACTCAGAGCTCCAGACTCTGAAGGATTACTTCTCGAAAATGCACATCGACATCGCTGTTGACGATTATGGCACAGGCTACTCCAACGTCAGCAACCTGCTGCGCTATATGCCTGATTTCGTAAAGATAGACCGGGCTCTCCTCAGTGACATCCATGAGTATCCCCAGAAGCAGCATTTTGTGCGGGAGATAATAGACTTCTGCCACGATAACGGAATAAAGGCTCTTGCAGAGGGCGTTGAGACCGCTGAGGAGCTCCAGACAGTGATACATCTCGGCGCTGACCTTATACAGGGCTTCTATACGGCACGCCCCTCCGCAGACGTGGTCTGCCAGATAGACGAGAAGTGCCGCAGCCAGATAAAGCAGTTCCACCAGGAGCGTATCGACGGCAACAACAAGCATATCTACGCTGCCGGAAAAACCAACCGCGTACCGCTCGCAAAGCTGGAAAAGAGCGGTTTCACGGATATAGTCATCGGGTACGACGAAATGCTGTACAAGGACATCTCTATCATCGGCACGCCCCAGATGAAAACGAATCTGCATATGCGCGTCGAGCCCAATTACAGGGGACGCATTACCCTTGAGGATGTATGGTTCTCCAACGTGAAGAACCGTCCGTGTATCGAGCTGGGCGAGAATACCAGCGTCACACTTGTCCTCGTGGGCACAAGCACCCTCATGGACTCTGGTATACAGGTGCCTGAATCCTCAAGGCTCGTCATCGAGGGCGACGGCTCTGTCAATATTGAGCTCAATGCTCCCGAATCCTATGGCATAGGCAACAACCACCATTCACGTCACGGCGAGCTCGTCTTTGAGCATGACGGACAGGTCAACATAAGCTGCCGAGGAAAAAATACCGTATGTATCGGCTCCGGTCTGGGAGGAAATATCCACATAAACCGCGGCGAGTACAATCTGCGGATTAATACCGAAATGGCTGTGGGCATAGGAGCCCTTACCGGCGAAGCGGATTTGAAGATAACTACCTGCCATATCGGATCCGACTGGGCAGCGAGCGTGGGAACGTTCATCGGCTCTCTCGAAAACAATGCAAATATCTTCATTGAGAAAAGCTCGGTGGAACTTTCCGCCCACAGCAAGGAATGCGTTACCTTCGGAACCCTCAGAGGCGCTGAGTCTTCGATACGCACCGATCAGGTCAGCCTCGAAGTGAGCTCTATGGCTGACAGCTCTACATGCTTCGGAGCACTTTCCGGAAGCTCGGATATAGACCTCAAGGACACCCACCTGAAGCTGGATTCTATCGGTCAGGAGGTGCTTGCCTTCGGCGGCTGCAATAAGGATACCCGCCTCAGGGTGACAGACTCCGACATGAGCATAGTCATCAGCTCTGCTCTCGGCAAGGAGACTACCGCTTCCGACGAAAATATCTGTTTCAGGAACGTCCGCTTCAGACTGAAGATCAACGGAGAAAACGTGGAGCGCGATGTAAAGACGGAGTATTCTGCTATTAACTGAAATATTTACAATAACGAAAATATCCCCCGGAACAGTCTGTGTTCCGGGGGATATTCTTTTGTCCGTTGTACTGTTCTGTTAACTGCGTCGGTTCAGCTTAGACGCTGTTTCTTGCGGGCGAGCTTATACTCGTACATCAGGCGGTCGGCTTCCTTTAGCTTTTCATCCAGAGCGTTCTTCTCCGATGCTGGGAAGCACACGAAGCCGATACTTGCGGTTATATCAAAGGACCTGCCAGCCTGTGCGGCATTTTTTTCTGCAAGGATTCGCTCCAGTGAACGTATACGCTCCTGACCTTCCTGTTCGCTTAGCTTTCCGGAGGCGACTATCACGAATTCGTCTCCACCGGCACGCACGAGAATGTCGTCCTTGCCGGAAATGCTCCTGATAGCATCGGCAACGGTGATAATGCCCACATCGCCGTTCTCGTGACCAAAGTGGTCGTTTATGTATTTCAGACCGTCCATATCTATTACCCAGATGATGAAATTATCGTCGGGCTGAATGTGCTCCTGACGGCGGTCGAACATCATTTCCATTCCCCGTCGGTTAAGGAGACCTGTCATGGGATCCCTTATGGAGTAGTCGATAAGTCTGCTGACGATTCTGACCATTTGCAGGGAGTTGTTCACGTTCCTCAGCCACAGGGTAGAGACTTCATCGGCTGATCTCCGGGCGTCCATAGCGGTTTGCAGCACGGCATAACCGATAGTGTCGTCGCTGAAATGTGAAGGCAGGAAATAGAATACTACCGGCTCGCTGCGCTCCTCGTCCAGAGCGGGGAGCATATCTTTGACTGCGAAGGTGTACTCCTCAGAGTCAACGGCATAGCGCTTTTCGGTCTCGGTCTCGGATTCGTTCTGTGGTATGCACCTCAAACGCAGCGCATAGTTTCCGGGTAGCCGGAAATGCAGTGCTTTACGGGTTCGCTCCAGTCGCTTCTCAGTACCAGATAGAACCGGCGGTAGGGCTGGAGCAGATAGGAAACGTCGGTGATAGTATCCAGAATCTGTTCCTTGTCCTTGATGACGGAGAGAGTCTCGAACATATAGCTCTCGTGGAGCCCCTGCATATCGTTTACAGCGAGGCTTCCGTCCGCATTCCGCTTGCGGTTGTTGGGATCGGAGCTGAGATCATGAAGCGAGCGGATGTCGTCAGCGCTCTGGGAGCAGCCGCAGCTTGCGCCGGTATGCAGACCGTACTGGGGCAGCATTTTTACATCGGCTTCCGGCAGACCGGGCTCTATGATTTCGCGGAGCTTGTTTACTGCCTGAGCAGCCATACCGTAAACGTCGGGATTGTAGGTGGTAATGCTCAGGGTATTGAAAAACGCTTCCTTTATGGCATCGTAGCCGGTGATACGCACCTGTTCCGGCACCTTTACGCCCTCGTCCATAAGTCGGTTGGCAAGACCGATCGCCATATAGTCGTTGGCGCAGACCACTGCATCGGGCATGGCGAGCTCTCCGGAAATAAGGCGGTTGGCGAAGTCCTCGCCGCCGTTGTACCAGAAATTTCCGTAGAATACATTTTTCTCCGGTGAGTCGATTCCCTCAGCCCTGAGCTGCTGACAGAAAGCCTCTGCGCGAGCCTCTGACACTACGTAGTCCTTCGGACCTGTGAGCATATACAGCTTCCGGCAGATGTGCTCGCGGACAAGGTGGCTCACTGTCTGACGGATAGCTTTCTTGTCATCGGTGTAGACAACAGGGAAGTCTGCAAAGGGGAGGTCCAGCGATATGACGGGCTTGTTGCATTTGCTGCGGATGTCCTCCTCCAGCTGGTCGAGGACGGTATGCACCTGATCTTCAAACAGCGCAAGGGAAGCCACCAGAACGCCGTCCACGAGGTCGTAGTTTATAAGGCGGTAGATGTTTATCTCGCCGTTGAGATAAGCCTTGTCCCTGTGGCAGACCTTCACCATTGTACTGAATACCAGCAGATCGTAGTTGTATTTAGCGCACTGATCGCGGACGCCGGTGATGACCGACTGTGAATAATCAGAGGCCGGATCTGCAATCAAAAGTGCGATACGCTTTCGCGGAGCTTTATCTTTCATTTTCCCCCTCCCACATAGCAGCTGACAGTTTTTGAAACAGCTATATTTATTATATTTTACAGCATTCCACATATAAAAGTCAAGACAATTATTCTTAATATTCTGTTTTTCTTCCGGCAGGGTTGTAGATCATGCACATAGATAGTATCAATCTGATAATATCAATTTGTTATAAACATAGAAAACAACTCGTGAACATTGACAAATCATTCTGTTAATGCTATTATGATAATAACAAAAGGATATTAACGCAGCGGCCTACATAAAGGTCCTGCAAATATCGTTTTGAATATAGGATAAGGAGGGAGTTCAATGGATATTTCCGATATTCTGAAATGCAAGTGCTGCAGCGACATCTTCCCTGAGGACATCAACCTTGCCCAGCCGCTCTATATGGCTCTGATGCTGAAATATCATCCCGATAAGTGCAGCGATCCTAGAGCGCCGGAGGCTTCCGCAGTTATAAACGAGCTGTACGGCAAGCTGAAACGCTCGTCCGACTGCAGAGAGAAGATATTCCACAGCCGCAGCCGGGCGTTCGGCATAAGGTATCTCATGGAGCTGCCGCAGGAGTACGGCACGGAATACGTCGGCGACAGGAACGTTTTCCTGCTCATCGACAAAAAATCAGCCGACTGCTTTACCGGCTCGGAGGCAAGGTCAGACCTGTTCTTCCGGGAGTACCTGCCTCAGCAGATACTGGCGGAGGCGGAGATATTCCTCCCGCTGGTAACGAGGGTATTCGATACCGACGCGGGACTGCTGGCAGAGACCTGCAAGCGCCCGGGGGAGCTCCCGCTTTCAAAGGTAGTGGATTTCTACGGAGGCAAGCTGGACAGCCGACACGTGGCGTGGATCATCTCCCGGCTGCTGGGGGTATGCTGCTACGCCGAAACAAAGGGCATAGTATGGAACTGCCTTGCGGAGGAAAATCTCCTAATTGATCCGGCGGAGCATACGGTAAGAGTCGGGGGAGGCTGGTGGTTCGCCGCAAACGAGGGAAGCAGGATGACCGGAGTTCAGTCAAGTGTATACGACAGCCTTTCGTCCCTGACAAAAACCGACGGCATAGCAAGACACCTTACCGATCTTGAATGTGTGAAGGCTCTTGCAAGAAGACTGCTCCCCGATGACGCTCCGGCTGAGATAACTGACTACGCCGAGAGCATGAGCAGCAATTCGGCTTTCGAGGAAATGGAAAAATGGGAGGAAGCGATAGTACGCGGCTACGGTGGAAGACGCTTCACACAGATGAATGTCAGACTGCCTGATATTGCAGGCTGAAAATAAAATTATTACAGGAGGTACTATTATGGGATACGGTGCATGGAGCTCAGCAGACTGGAAAAAATACTCGTCTGCGAAGATAAGCGGAAAAAAGGTAAACGACATCTACAAGGCAACAAAGATAGACTCAAAATACGATCCGCAGCTGATCAAGGTCAGAGAAAGCTTTGACTCAGTGGATCACCCTGTAACTACACCTATAATCATAGGTCTTGACGTTACAGGCTCTATGGGCGATCTTCTGGATATTACAGCAAAAAGGCTTGGAGAAATGGTCAAGGACATCATCGAGCGCCAGCCCGTGGAGGGACCGCAGATAATGTTCTGCGCAGTAGGCGATTCCAGATGTGACCGTTCTCCCTTGCAGGCAACACAGTTTGAGTCTGATATACGCATAGCAAGCCAGCTCACAGACCTGTGGTTCGAGCGCGGCGGCGGCGGAAACGGCTTCGAGAGCTATCCGCTGGTATGGTACTTCGCGGCAAACAAGACAAAGACAGACGCATGGGAAAAGCGCAGGCAAAAGGGAGTCATCTTTACTCTCGGTGACGACGGATACCCGGAAAAGCTTCTGAAGAAGGAGATAGAAAAAGTCTTCGGCGATAGAGTGCCGGAGGATATTGACACGGAGGCTCTTCTTGCACAGGTGAGCAGAAAATATGACGTCTTCCACCTTATGGTCATGGACGGAAGAAGCGAACAGACAGTAAAGCTTCCTAAGTGGCGCGGTCTCATGGGAGAAAGAGCCATATCCGTAACTGACGTGGACGCTATACCGGAGATAATCGTTTCACTTCTGGAGAGCGTTGCCGGAAGAGACACAGAGGATATAATCAATTCGTGGGACGGAGATACTCAGCTCGCTGTAAGGAACGCTCTCAGCGGACTTCCCGCACGGAAAAGAGGTTTAGTCAGCGGCATTGTAAGATTCTGAGGTGATATTATGAAAAAAGCATATGCGGTCATAGGAGCAAATTTCGGCGACGAGGGCAAAGGGCTCATGACAGACTATTACTGCCGGCTGGGCGGTAAGGTAATAAATGTAAGGAGCAACGGCGGAGCTCAGGCAGGTCATACAGTATGCACAGGCGACGGCAAAAGGCACGTTTTCTCCCACATAGGCTCCGGCAGCTTTGCTGGGGCGGATACCTTCCTTTCTGAGTATTTCATCCTTAACCCTATGCTTTTTTCAAAGGAGTACGGCTTGCTGGGAAAGGATGTGGGAAGGATATTCATCGACAGGCGCTGCATAGTGACTCTGCCCTGCGATATGCTCCTTAATCAGTTCGTTGAGACTGCAAGGGGAGCCGGACGTCACGGCAGCTGCGGCGTAGGAATATTCGAGACCATTGTAAGGAACAGGGATGTCAGATACAGTCTGCGGTATGGGGATATGCTGAAAGTCGGCAGGAAGTTTCTTGCGGCAAAAATAGCTGCCATAAACAGGGAATACTGTCCCCAAAGAGCAGCGGAGCTGGGCATTTCCGGGAAGGCTCTTGAGGAGCTCCTTGACATTCTCGGTAGCGAGCTGCTGACCGAATACTACCTCGACGACCTTTACTCTATGGCAGGTGCGTCCCTCGAAGCTGACGAGCAGCACATCGAGGAATACGATACTGCCGTATTTGAGGGAGCACAGGGACTCATGCTGGATCAGGACAGGAAGGACTATTTTCCCAACCTTACTCCCTCCAGCACCGGCATGAAGAATATCCGTGCCATACTCGACAGGCTGGAAGAACGTGATACCGAGATATGCTACGTTACAAGATCTTTCTTTACACGTCACGGAGCAGGAAGATTCGATACGGAATCAAAGGAGATAGCGGAGAGGTTAGAGCTTTACGACAAGACCAACGCTCCCAATGAGTTTCAGGGGAATTTCAGGTACGGCTGGTTCGATCTTCCCGAATTCATGGCTTCACTGTCTCTGGACAGGAGGTACGCCGAAAAGGACGAAAGGATAGCCATAGCGGTAACTCATCTTGATATGACCGGTGATATGGTGATATGTCCCACAGGAAGACTCATGCCAGAGGACTTAGCCTATATGGCTGCCGCTGACAGACTCTATAAGGTAAGCGGAGAGACTGCCGGTAACGTTATCTGTCAGGAGGTACTGGCAAAGGCTCTTGCAAAAAGATGACAGAGCTGCAATACACCCAAATCTATATTCGTATGAATTCCGTGTGGAATAGGTTTGAAAAACGTCTGTTTTACGTGCATTTTGTTTCAGCTCTCTGAAAAAGCATTCAATTCACAGACAAAAAGAAGAATGGCTGTATCCCGCTATTTTACGCGATATACGGTCATAGAGGTCGAGGAGATGTTGATGGATACTAATCTTCTGCGTGAGGCAGTCAACGAGATAAAGTACCTGTCAGGCGAGTGCATCTACGAGGGTTGCTATGGAGGAGCGTTTTGAAGTCTCAAAAAGTAAACTTTTATGCACACCTTGAAAACAAGCAAAAAAGTGTACATAAAAGTCCTGTTATGACTTTATTCAAATAATGACGAATTCGTCATTATTTGAAGTCGTTCTACGCTTCCGTGGAATGCGTTGCCAGAGGCTATGATCCGTTCAAGGTTCCTCTTGTGGTAGCAGATCCGACCAGAGGCGATGGTGCTATAACCTTGGCTATATCTCCAGCTTTAAAGGCTCTTGGTGTGAAGAATCGATGCCGTATATTCGAGATTCCTAAACATATACAGTACGAGATAGCCATGCCCCGTATGCGTAAGTATATCGAGGTCTCTGCTCAGATCTACGGTATTTATCTTCAATACATCTCTCCAGACGATATCCACGTATACTCCATCGACGAAGTATTTATCGATGCTACTCCATATCTGAAGACGTACAACTGTAAAGCCAAGGACTTTGCCAAGCTACTGATGAACGCGGTTATGGAGAAGACGGGCATATGCGCTACTGCCGGTATCGGTACCAACCTGTATCTCGCCAAGATAGCTATGGACATCGTAGCAAAGCACGTTCCGGAGCATATAGGAATTCTTACTGAAGAGCTATATCAGAAATGTTTATGGAAGCACCAACCTATTACCGACTTCTGGAATCTAGGTCGAGGTACTGCAGCAAGACTGGCTAAATATGGCGTATTCGATATGAAAGGAATAACCGAGCTGCCAGAGGAGCTGTTATATAAAGAATTCGGCATAAAAGCCGAGTTTCTCAGAGATCATGCCTGGGGACGCGAATCCTGTACTATGGCTGATATTCATAACTACAGAGGGAAAAGCCGTTCCCTCTCCAACAGCCAGATTCTTTTTGAGGACTATAACGTTGATAGTGCTCACATAGTAATGAAGGAAATGGTCGAAAACCTGGTGCTTGAGCTTGTTGAGAACAATCTCTAAGTCTCTATCTCGCCGAGAATGAATAGTGCAAACAAAATCGTTCCCTCAATGTGGGAACGATTTGTTTGTTATGAGTTAAGTATCAGTTCTGCACC
>Ga0265298_10000575_pt1 | contig 54555 bp, 93 predicted proteins | sample AusTroGonzalo_MG_3_FD_193486 | JGI IMG/M metagenome (GOLD analysis project Ga0265298, IMG submission 193486) | Bovine rumen microbial communities from tropical cattle in Woodstock, Queensland, Australia - Gonzalo_01 | ecosystem: Host-associated > Mammals > Digestive system > Stomach > Rumen ... | reverse complement strand
AATGTGATATTATTTTTAGGGGTTACATTTTTTACTTTTTTATATATAGAATATTTTTTTGTTAGAAAAAGTTGTCTAGTTGTCTAGATATATAGAGAAAACCCAGTTAGGAAGAGGGATTGGAGAGTTAGACAAAGGGTAGACAACGCTAGACATCGAAGTCAAAAATCGTTGATTTTTGCATTTTTTTATAAAAAATGGGGTGGAAAATGAAAAAAGTGGGGAAAAGATTTTTCTTGCCAAAAGGTGCCATTTTTGGCAATTTTAAAAAAATGAAAAATTTTAATTTTTTTGGGTGTTTTTTATCGAAAATTACCAAAATGGTACCAAACTAGACAAACTCGAAAAATACTGTCTAAATTTTCACCCCTCTAAAAATGTAAACGATTTGTAAATAAAAAATGTAAACAAAAAATTTTTTCACCCCTTACTTTACACTTTTAAAAAACTTTACAAAAATAGTGTAAACCTACCCCTTATTTCTTGTCCATAAAGCCGAATAAAGCGGCTACAACAGAGACTAATACTTCCAATACACCTACCGCACCACATAATGCGATTATTACGGCGCCGATTATTATACCTAATAATACTTCCATGTTACCTCCTTACTATACTATTATTATACCACATTTTCCCCCAAAAGTCTAGGACTTGATTTGGGGGAGAAGAAATGCGTATTCTTTTGTTTTAGTATTTTCCATATAAAGAACAGGACCCATATACTCTCTTTCACTTTCTCGTATTTCGAGAACGTCAGGGAGAATGATGTCGGCGATTTTCTTCATCATTCCCATATTTATAGAATGATTCTTGTCAATTTTATGGGCGTTTTGCATTGAGTTTAGGACATCGGGGTTGAGTTTTTCTTTCAATGTTATGAATGAACGTTCGAAAGTATACGCTACTAGCTCTAGATTTTGTTCCCCTTGTTCATCAACAAGAGGTAATTTTTCATCTTGAGTAAGATGAATGTAGCTACATCCGTTCGTGATGTAATTATTTTTGCTGATTTTGCCAGCAAAAGCTTCAATGTGTTTTGGATTTGTAGTTGTTTTGAAATATTTTTCCAAGTAAGACTTTCTTCTTCTCATTTTAATCCCTCCAATCTACCGGCTTATATCCTACGCCGATTAAAAATGATTCGTATAATCCGTTCAAGATGTTCCATCTAGCAGATCTGGTTCCTTTCAGAAGCTCGGTGATGTGGTTGGAGGTGATCAGTTTGATGAATCGATCCCTTTCCTCCTTGCTTAGACGATCCCACGTCCAACTGTTGTAGATCATTTGTAGGTATTCCTCTCTAATTTCTACTTTACTTTCCATATTTATCCCTTCCTTTCATTATAAATAGTAGTCAAGTAGTTCATTTAACTTCTTTTTTGTCATGTCTTTGTTCAAGTAATCGTAGTACCAGTTGCAGATGTCCCAGGCAGTATCGTATTGTGGATAGTTGCCTGATTCATTATCTTCGAAGTAATCTCTAGCCCAATCTAGCAGATGTTCTGCCCCAGATTTACCAGAATTAAGTTCTCTTTTGATGTTTTCTAATAAATGTTTGTCACTTTCAGTGTCGTCTTTCCAACAGTTGTATAAAAGTTTTGCCAATTTGTTTGTCATTATATCACATCCACGTATCGTTATAGACACGAATATATTCGTCTATATTTTGTTTGCATATTTCAATAGCTTCTTCCAAAGACTGTTGTTTTTTCGGTAATCCGAATAATAATTCTATAACTGCATAATTTTTGCATCGCATATAAAAATCATAACTATCTTTTTCCTCTATAAGATATACTATATAATTTCTTTTCACTTTGAATTGTTTAATAACATTTATTTTTGTTTCTTTCATATTAATCCTCCTTCGTTAATCATCAAGGGATTTGTCCCTGATGTCAAATGTTTCTACTAAATGCTCTGCTAATAATTCAATATTATAACATGGGTCTTCGGCTTCCTGTGATCCGAAGTGTGCTGCTATCCAATCTAAGATGGATTCTTCAACTTTCTTTTCCATTGCCATCTTCCTCCTCTTTATTTTCAATAATGTTTTCAATGTTCCCAATTAAACATTTTAGTTCATCGATGTCTAGTTCCTGACACATGTCCAGGATATACATAAAAGTATTGTCGTTATACATTTTAATCAATCTCCCTCATATCATCTTTATCCCAATAATCAATCGTGTAGCCCATAGCACAATCATAGTTAATCATTACGATCGAATCATCTGCGATTCCAGTTAAGTCTCTCAGAATTTCCATGAGTTCTTCATCATTTTCTTGCGTAAGCATTTGGTTGTGGATATCTGCTACCACATCTCTTTTGGTTCCAAGTAGTTTTTCACCATTATCATATACTACATTTCGCATATATCTTCCTCCTCCCATTCAGTCCAATAGGCGTCTCCTTTGTTGTATAGTTCTATATATTCTGCTTCAATCCAATGCTTGTGTAAGCATTCCTTACTGCAATAATACTCAAGACCGTCGAATATACAGTATCCTTCGGTCATTTCCTTGCCACATTCAGTGCATTTTCTCATTAATCATCTTCTCCTTCCTCATGCATTTCCTCGTTAATAAAGTCCTCAACGCATGCTGTGGTTTCAGAACATAGTTCGCAACCATCGTTGTCCATCCAGGCTTCATAAAAGTCATGTAATGTGTATCCTTTTTGTATTATGAAGTCGATTTGGTCGTCGCTAAGTTCATATGGTGCGTAAATTAGTTCATTTTTAATCGCAATTTCATAAGCGTGTTCCCATACTTCTTCAGCACCTTTTTGACAAAGTTCCATTCGATATTTAGACATTTCGTCATTGAACTTGTCAACTAATAAGTCAGTTTTTGTTTTGTCTGTCATATTATCTCCTCCTATCCTAATATAATATGTTTATCATGTGGTGCCACACTGTCGCTTGTGTGTATTCTATCGCTAAATATTTCTCCATCATATTCAATGGGTTTTTCAGCGTCAGTTATTGTTTGAGGTCCATACCATAGGTAATGATACCCATTTGCTTCGTCGTCGTCAGTTACCAAGACAGTATAGTCTTGTCTGTTCATTTGCATTTCATGTAACATCATTTTGTATAAATCTTTTACTTTAAGTGCTTTCATATTTTTTCTCCCTTCCTAAAAAGGACTACCTAATCAGTAGTCCTGATAAAATATGATAATTCTTCGCCTTTTAAGTTTTCTATCGCATAATCGTATGCTGTTTGGAATAATTCGGTGTATAATTTTGATATTGCTTGGTCTTTTTCACTCCATCTCCAGCATTTCCAGTTTAATGCCATGATAAGTTCGGTTAAATATTTATAATCGTGCTTCCATTCTTTAAAAGCTCTATTATAAGTATCTTTAATAGCTTCAGCCCCAAACTTATCAGCTATTGAAAAATCGTCATAAAAAGTTGTTATTGGTTCATAACCAGTTATTTCTTTAATATTCCAAGTTTCTATAGTCATTATTGCCCCCAACCATTTATCATACATTGTTCACAGATGTTGCTTCCATCTTCTAGATGTCTCATATAGTCGTCGTCCTTGTCATAATATTCTTCACATTGCTCACATTGTATAATCCTGTTATCGACGAATTCTTCAAATCTCATATATTCGTCGTCTCTCCAGTTGGATTTGTAATGTTCTACATACTCTGAGTATATTTCCCAAAGTTCTGCGACATTTTTCTTTGTAATTTCAACCATTAATCATCATCCCTTTCATTATTTGATGGTCTACTACTTAAAAATGTTAATTTTTCTGCTACAACGTTGATGTGTTGCCCTTCATTTTGCAATCTTCCTTTTACGCCGACCAAATCTCCTTGTCTACAATACTCCATAGCGTTTTCTGCTATTCCATTCCATAATATACAAGGTATAAAATCAGTTTCATATTCACCATCAGCGTTTTTATAACTTCTTGGTACTGCCAATGTTATAACAGCCTTTCTATTGTCCTCGCTTCTTCTAGGCTCTCCTGTTAATCTTCCTACTAAAACTATTTGATTCAACATAATCATTTCTCCTTTCTGAATCTCTCGTTTCACTTTGTATATACATTATATCATAAGTCAATGTTTTTTTCAATGTTAATATAAACTGTAGTTGCCATATTGACTGTATGATTTGTATTTGTAATTGTATCCATAGGTGTCTTCACCATAGTTGTATTTCCTCATTCTTTTATTGTATGGCATATAACTATCGTTTGAAAACTGTAAGTTATTGTCAGTTTGGAATGTTCCTATTGTATACAGGTTATCGTTCTTGTCTAAAATCGCGAATTTTGACCAACTTAAATCGTTTATTAGTTCGCGTTCAAATTTTCTTGCATAGAATTCTTTATCAAATCTATATCTATTATACATATATAATCTGATAAAGTTTTGTGTATCGTTTATATCGTGGCGTTGTTCGCTCTCTGTTGGCTTATAATCACTTATAATACCATTGTGTGCGATACCAACTTCGGCACTTGTGTGTTCTTTATGTAGTTTGCGGATACTTTTTGTTAACGCATATGGGTGTGTATTCTTCGCTGTATTGCTGCCATCAGTACCTATTCTACAATGAATTACTAGACATTTGTCTTTGAAATTGTCATATTTACGACATAAATAATGATATCTTGCCATAAACTTTGGCAAACCCATATAACCTTTGTCAATAATTACTCTACCATTATCGGTGTACATGAAACCAGCACCATCATGATTATTATTGAATGCTTCTTCAAGTTCACTATCTTTTGGTAGTCTCATTTTTTTGTTTTTTGCTATGATGATACACATATTAAACCTCCTCTATATTTTCTTGAATTGTAGGTATCTCAATACCTTGTATGAATACTTTTGTTGCGTCATTAATTTTAAGCAAGTTGACATCTCCTGACTCTTCAACTCTTCTTGATATTCTTTGAGTTGTTTTTATATTTCTCAATGTACTCTCTAGGTTGTCCACTGATGTATATAATGATGATATCAAGTCGTACGCTGATCGAGATGCCGTATATTTGTCTTCTTCTATTAAATTCGATCTTGAAATACCATTTATCAAGGATGTTAATTTCTCAATTATTTCATTTCTAATTTTCAATAATTGACTTGTATATGCTTTAATCAATCTTGTAGTATCGAATGGTACTGCAACACTTATCGCATCCACTTTTCTAGCATACTCGCTTATGAATTCACCTTTTGTAACTCTTGATAGAGTAAATCGGTCAATTCTATCATATGTTAATGCTAAGTTGTACAAGTTCAAGAAATATTCAAATCTTGCTATTAAAGTGTTTTCATTTAATGTTCCAACACTTTGTCTAAATTCAATATCATTTTTGTGTTGTAAGTTAATCGCAAGTGAGTGTTCATTTGCTAAACTCAATGCTGCTGATTGTAACCACTCAATAGAGTTAATGAACTCTTGTTTACTAGGGTTTCTATATGTTGTTATATCACTCGCATAACCTACGTTTCTACGACCACATATTCTAGCGTGTTGGTCTTTATATGTGTTAGTGAATAACCATATTGCACCAACGGCTTTTTCCCATCCATCCACTTTTGTAACATGGATGTGTAACCCACAACCTGTTCCATTTGATTGATTTAGGGAGTTTGATTTTAATCCTATACTTTTCAAGTATTTGCACCAATCAATGAATTCTTGTTTATGTTCTTTAAACCATGCCCAACTCATTGGTTGACTTATCCATTCATAATTATAATTTGCTGGTATACTTGAATCACTCGCACATATTACTGGGAACATAGACCAAGCTTTCTTCATTTGTGAAGGTGTCAAGCTAGATTCATTTTTTCCAGTTTCTAGTTCGAAGGAGAAGTATATAGGTCCTTCTCCTAAAACATAATCGTTCCAATTGAATTGGTCACGATATTCAGAATAACCATATCTCTTATTCTCTAATACATCTCTTAAAAATCTTTCCATAAAAATTATCCTCCTTTATTTCCTTGAGATTATATACATTTTTCCATAATGTGTAATGTCTTGTTGTTTTCATTTAATTGTTTTAATAAAATCTTGATGTAACTTTTGGCACCCTTTGCTTGTGCCTCGAAGATTTGCTTTAATAATTTAGCATTATCTTGTAATAAAAATTGTCTGAATGTCATTTTTCTTCACTTTCCTTTCTTAAAAAATTATTTCCATGACAATGAAAAAGACAAATGCCACTGGCATAAGTCTCCAGTATGTTTTAACTTCGTTGTATTGTTCCGGTGTATCATATAGGTATTTAATAATAAATTCGTCATATTTCTTTATCATTTCGCACCTACTTTCTTAATGAGACATACGCTTTTCTTGTAAATTGATTTACAAGATGCTCGGGAACTATTGTCTCACCCACATATGACCATATGATACCCAAATAATTGAAATGTTTTATTTCCTTTTCAGCAAATAACCTTTCAAGTTCCGGGTTCATTTCGTCAAGTTCTTTCTTGAGTTCTTTAAACTCCTTCCATTTTTGCGCATAAGTTTGCAAAAATTTTAAATCTTCGTTTTTCATTTTCTCACTCCTTTCTTTTGAAAAACATTTTGCGGTGTCTTTTGACACCACACTAAAAACTTTTAGGTACTAAAATCTTGATTTGAAAATTAGGGACTAAAAATCTTTAGTGTAGTGCCAAAAATTTTATTAAAAATTTTCTACACTTCAAACGTTCTTGATTATCAATTACCGGATACCTTAAAAAGTCGTTTGATAACCTATATTTATTCGTATCTCGTTGTCTTGTATTAGATACAAGTATAAACATAATCAAGTCTTAACTATAATAATATACTCATTTTATAGTGTGTTATTCCCACCTTATTTTCTTCGTGTGTCTACGCACTACTACTTTTTTCTATTTTTCTATTAGGTTTTTATTCGTGGGACTTGCCACTGAGGCGGTAGAGTATAGCGGACTATACTGGTTAATTAACTACCACCATATCAAGTTATTATGCTATAGTGTTTATAATATCATATACTTCACCATTAACATACAACTTTTTATTAATTTTAAGGTCAACTATAAATGGTGTACGTGTTGCCTTCAGTTGTTTAATATACTTATTTAATAACATTTTACTATCGCCAATTTGGATATAGTTCGCCCTTTGTTTTTTAGGGTTTAATTGTATCTTATTAATTGCGGATAGTTGGCGGCTTTTATCGTAAGCATCTAGCCCGTGGATATGCTTCGCCCTTGTAACGTTGTTAAGTCCAGCGATTAAAACTTTTTGTTTGTTTACGTGTTTACGCAAATTAAGGCTATCAATACAATATTTCGTGTAATTGCCAACTGTTGTATACTTTACATTTCCTTTACGTTCCACTGTTACCATTCCTTTCCCTTACAATTATAGTATACCACACCCCCCTATTAAAAACCCCCAAATCTCCTAATTAGATATCTCAGCAAATTTCACTCCCCCAACCACCACCTCATCCTCCCCATCCCCATCCCCAGCAGCAGCCACCACCAACCCACAACTGTCACCACCAATCCACACCTCTCTCATTCCCCCAACCCCCGTCCGGAAATTTCAACCCCCGAGCGGTTGTGTTTTCTTCTATTTTGTGTTATACTTATGCTAACGAATAAATAGCATAAAGTGAGGTATGTGATGAAGAACGTATTCTATTTCCAATACATTAACAAGATTGGTGGGATTGAGACGTGGTTCCATGAGCTTGCGAAAAAGTACAAAGATCATGATATAACGATATATTACAAAGATGGGGATCCAGAGCAAATTGCGAGACTTAGAAAGTATGTGCGTTGTGTGAGATATACAGGGCAACATATTGTATGTGATAAAATGTTTTTCTGTTTCAATCGTGAAATTATTGATAATGTGGAGGCTAAAGAATATAACCTCATATTGCATGGTGATTATAAAGCGATGGTGAAGAATGGGCAACTTTTGGAGAAATTAGTACCATATCATGAGAAAATTAATCATTATTATGGTGTAAGTCAAGTTGTATGTGATAGTTATGAAGAATTAAAGGGAATTAAGCCTATACTCGCATATAATCCTATAGAAAAACCTAAGCCACGGAGGGTGTTGAATTTGATTTCGGCGACGAGACTTACGAAAGAAAAGGGAAAAGAGAGGTTAGAGAGATTAGCGAGGATGCTGGATGATGCAAAAATACCATATATATGGACGATATTTACGGATGATGCGAATGCGATTCGGAATCCTCATATCATATATATGCCCCCTAGACTTGATATTATAGATTATATTGCGAATGCGGATTTACTTGTTCAATTATCGGATAATGAAGGATATTGTTATTCAGTGGTTGAGGCTCTTTCGGTTGGGACCGGCGTGGTGGTTACGGATATGCCGGTGATGAAGGAAATTGGTGTGGAACATGGTGTAAATGGGTGGATAGTAGATTTTGATATGCAAAATGTTCCTATAAAAGATATATATGAGAAAAAGCTTGAGTTTGAATATACGCCGAAGAGTGATACTTGGGGTGATATCCTGGAAAAAGGAGAATCAACATATCTTGAAGAGTTAGACTCTGTATATGAAGTAGAGGCTTTGGATGGATATAGGATACAGCATTTGATTGATGGTGAATTGGGATTCTGTCCCGAACCTGGACATAGATGGAAGATTACGTATGATAGATTACAAGTTTTGTTAGAAAGAAATTTGGTCAAAGTTATAAAGAAAATGAATAGGAAGGAGGCGGAAAGTGAGGATGAGTAATAAAGTATACGATATATTAAAATATATTGCGCAAATTGGTTTGCCTGCTGTTGGTACTTTATATTTCGCACTTGCGGGAATATGGGGATTCCCTTATGGTGAAGAAATCGTTGGTACGATTATGGCGGTAGATACATTCTTAGGTGTATGTTTAGGAATCTCTACGGCGAATTATAAGAAAAATCTTAAAGTCGAAGATAAATAGTTGGTTAAAAGGGTTGTTATGGAAGAATTGGTAGAAAAATTTAGAGAATATTTGGTTAAGTCTAAGCGCAGGGATGTTAAGCAGATAATGAAGGATCTAAATCTCCAAGAATATGAAGTATATGGTCTTTTGAAGATTCTTCAAGACAAAGGGATGTTGTTTGAGCTTATTGATGGTAAAATCGTTAAGATGAAGCCTGAGAAGAATAATGAGGTATATCAAATTCCGAATAATTTAGAGCATGTTAGTTTGTTGCTTATAAGTGATACGCATTTGTGTAGTAAATTTGATAGGCTCGATATATTGAGATACTTATATCAAGAAGCGGAAGATAAGAATGTTGATTATATTCTTCACTCCGGAGACGTCGTTGAGGGGTTGAGTGGAAGGCCGCAGCAAATATTTGAGTTAAAAGAGGTATCTTATACCGCTCAAAGAGATTATACAATCGATAAATACCCTAAAAGTGATATACCTACATATATGATCGCGGGAAATCACGATTTATGGTGGATAAAACAATGTGGTGCGGATATCGTCAAGGATGTATGCGCTCGTAGAGACGATTTGCATTATTTAGGTAGTGATTGTGAAGATTTAATGATAGGAAAGCTTCGTTGTCGTTTATACCACGGGGCAAAAGGGCAAAGTTATGCTAAAAGCTACCGATTACAAAAATACCTAGATAGTATACCAAGTGAAGAGCTACCACATATATTACAAACCGGACATATACATCAAAGTTTTTATATGAAACAAGGTAATACACATTGCTTTCAAACAAGTTGCTTGCAAGACTTGACACCTTTTGAAAGAAGTCAAGGTTATAATAATGATAAAAGTTGTTGGTGGGTAGAAGTGGATATGGATGATAAAGGAAATCCTGTTAATATAAAGCAAGAGCTTGAGACATTTGGTAATAAATTAGTAAGGAGAAGGAATAAATGTTAGTATTCTTCGTATTAGGCGCCTTATTCGGTGGTTTAACGATGACGGTGTTAATGGCGTGTTTTTATATAAGTAGTAGGGAGGAAAAAGATGGGGAAGCACAAAGACAAAAACGGCACTCAAAAAAGGAAATATGAGATGCATTTTGCTAAGATAGAAAAGTTTACTAAAAAGGGTAAAACTAATAAAAAACATAAAAGGAGATAGGAGGTGAAATATGAAAGGTTTAATTGAAGTAGAAAATAATGTTCTTAAAAACGGAATTCATTATGTAACAAGTGATTATAAAACACGAAATACTAAAAGGCCTACTCATGGTGGAATGGACATGGTTAGTTATAACGGGAAAAATACAACTACCGACTATATAGTTTGTGTATCTGATGGTGAAGTTGTAAAAAGCACTTATTCACCTTTAGGTGGTGGATATTGGGTAGAAGTAAAACACCCTAATAACATATCAAGTAGATATTTACACATGAAAAAGGGTTCAATTCAAGTAAAAGTTGGTGAAAAGATCGAAAAAGGTCAAGTTATTGGATATATGGGTAATACAGGTAATTCACACGGCGCTCATTTGGATTTTAGAATATTGGTAAATGGTAAAATAACTGATCCGTATCCATATTTGTTAGATGATTCCTTATTTGTGAATACTGAATATACGCCAGGGTTATATGTGACGCATTATAACTTATATGTAAGAACTGGACCGGGTACAAATTATGAACCTAAAAAAGTGAAAGATTTAACAAAAAATGGTAAAAAGAACGCAACAAGTAAAGATCCTAATGCTGATGCGGTATATAAAGAAGGTACTAGATTTGATGTATTGGAAATTAAGATGAACAAAACTCAAATATGGGGTAGAGGATATTCTGGTTGGGTATGCTTAAAAGGCAAAGTCGATTATTGTACCAAAATAAAATAAGCAGGTGTTATACTTGCTTTTTCTTATTGTAAAATATGTGTGAATATGATATAATAGTCTCGAAAAAATATCGCGTGATTGAGGAGTTGATTTATAAATGAAAGATTTTATAGTTCACGTTTCGTCAAAAACTAGTAAGGCTGAACCAGAGATAAGAACGTTGGCTGTTGATGGTGAAAATCTAATGGGTAATATTATATTTGATTTCGTCGATGAGTTTGTTGATGGTGTAGCTCGTTTAGAATGGGAACGAGAAGATGGTGTAAAAGATACTAGAAATATGACGAAAGTCGGCGAAACTTATGTATTACCGATTAAAAGTGCTATAACTAATGAAGGGAAAATAATTTTTCAAATTGTAATTGATAAGGTAGCTGTAAACGAGGAAATACCTATTTTCAAAAGCGAAGAAATTTATGCTTATGTTAAAAATTCGATTCGTGCTGAGGGAGAACAACCTGAAGAATTTCCAACTTGGATGGATGTTGGGAATGAAAAAATCGCTGAGATGGATAACCTTAATATTGAAGTAAATAAAGTCGATAATGTAACCACAGTTACATTAACTGATAAACAAGGTGAGCCGCACGAAACGGAGATTTATGATGGAAAAGATGGAAAAGATGCTAAAATAAACGGCGAAAATACCATATCAATAGAAGCTGGAACGAATATAAGTATAGAACAAGAAGATGGCGTATTAACGATCAATAATACTTATGATGATAGTTCTATATTAGACGATATTGAGAATTTAAAAAATGGAAAGCAAGATAAAATAGATGGTAATCATAAATTGAGTGCCGATTTAGTAGATGATACTAATACGATAAATAAATTTACGAGTTCGGATGAAAAATCTACTTGGAATGCGAAATATAATAAACCTAATTCTGGGATACCTAAAAGTGATTTGGCAAGTGATGTCCAAACAAGTTTAGGAAAAGCGGATACTGCTGTACAAAAAGATGTAAATGATTTAACAAATTACACAACCACTGAAGATATGAATGCTGAATTGAGTAGATTATTAGAAAACGTAATCGTTTTTGAAGAATAATGAGGGATGTTTATGAAATATATAATCATGTGTGCTGGTACTGGTAAAAGGTGGAATAATCATCTTGGCGTGCCTAAACATTTAGTCACTATAAATGGTGAGACACTATTAGGTCGCACAACTAGATTATTAAAAGAAAATGGTATAAGTGATTATATCATAACCGGTTGCGACGAACGCTATAAAAAATATGGTGAAGTAATAGAGCAAACGGATAACGATTGTGAAATAGATAGATTTGAGGAATATCCTACAGATGATGACATATGCTACCTATACGGCGATGTTTATTATACGGAAGAAGCGATTAAAACTATCTTGAATACCGATGCCGATGACATTATGTTTTTCGGAGGTAAATGGGAAATATTCGCAATAAAAATCAAAGATAAAGATTTGTTTTACAAACATAAACACATAGTTAAAGATTTATATAAACAAGGAATTATCGATAGATGCATCGGTTGGGAAGTATATAGAAGCCTGCATTGTATAAATTTCAACGAACATATTATATCTGAACGATACACTGAAATATTAGATGGTACTGACGATATTGACTATCCGGAAGACTACGCAAATCTTATACAAAATGCGGTTTGTAAATAATATTGTAAAAAACGCATAAATGTGATATAATAGTAACGTGGTATGAATCAACGGCGTACCACTTCATCCCTGATCCAGAGTGTATTAACTCGCTCTGGCTTTTTCAGACAACGGGATGAGATGGTGTCATTTAGCACCATCTTTTATTTTTGTCAAAAATGTGGTATAATACCCAAAGGAGGATGAATATGCAAGAGCCAGCTTTACCGTTGAGTCTTAGAGTTAGAGAATTAGAATTGCAAGGTGGTGCAGAATCTTTCTTGGCACAAGAAGAAGTATCCGCATATAATGCAACTATTGTGAATTCAGCATTAGCTCGAAAAGATTCAAAATTAGGAACAGTAGAAGAAGTTGAAAATAGAATAATTGAATATTTTGATATATGTGAGAAAACGGCGCAATTACCATCTATAAAAGCAATGTCTTTATATATTGGTGTACCTTATAATACTCTTAAAAAATATTTGAATGATCCAACATCGCGATACTACGATGTTTTATTGCGTGCGCAGGATGCTTGTCATGTGGTGATTGAGAACGCCGCTCTTAATAATAAAGTTAATCCCGCGACATATATGTTTACGGCTGCGAATTTCTACGGTATGAAAAACACACAATCTGTCGAAATAGGTAGAAGTAGTGCTGAAAAAGATTTAGCAGCATCTCGTGAATCTATAAACGCTTTAAAAGAAATGATCGAAAGAGAAAGACGAGGTACTACACCAGATGGTGCGATAGAGGCTATTTTTAAGGAGAAAACTAATGAATAATACCGAAGAACTTAGTCTAGAAATCGAAGAGCTTTTAAAACAAACTCCCGACAATATGAAAAATACACAACAATATATGGCTTGTGTATATTCTTTAATGTGTGCATATGAATCCGAAGGTAAAATTGATAATGCTATAAAAGTGGCAAAAGAAATAATTGATAAAAGTGTTGACGAAGGACTGATTTTTGATGAGCAACTTAGGACAGCATATGATGTACTTGCTCGTTCAGGTGATTTCGAAAGTTATTGTATAGCACTTGAATGGAATAGACCTATGGAGAAGAAATTCTATCTCCCACGTGCTAAAATTCTTAAAAAACACGGTGTTATACAAGCATTTCAAGATTTACAAGATGACAAATTAGATTTACTCGTATTAAATATGCCTCCAAGAGTTGGAAAATCAACATTATCGTTGTTTTTCTTGACTTTTCGCGCTGGATTATATCCTGAACAATCTATCCTTGGAAATGGACATAGTACTTCACTTACTCAATCGTTCTATAAAGAGTTTTTGAATATTGTAGAGTCCGACGAATATAGATACAAAGAGATATTCCCTAGAGTTGCTGTTACAACGAAAAACGCTGAGTATTCTTATTTAGATTTTAACGAAGATAAAAGATTTCATACCGCAATGTTCCGTTCAGTCGAAGGTGGTACTACAGGTCTTGCCGAAGCTAGCAATTTGCTGTATTGCGATGACTTGGTAAAAGATGTTGAGCAAGCGAATAGTAAAGATAGGCTTGATAAACTTTATTATTCTTATACAGCGACTATAAAAGATAGAAAAGTAACGAGAAAATGCAAAGATGGAGTATATAGACCTTGCCCAGAACTTCATGTTAATACACCATGGAGTATTTATGATGTTACTTCAAGAATTGTCAAAACTGAAATACAAAAAGGTAATAATGATAGGACTAGAGTCATATCAATTCCTTGTTGGGATGAAAACCACGAAAGTAATTTCTTATATGACTGTGGGAAAGGTTTCGATGTAAAATATTATGAAGATATGCAACTTGCTGAAGATCCTGTCATCTTTAGTGCGAAATACTTAATGAATCCGATCGAAAGAGACGGCCATCCATTTGAGAAAGAGGCTCTTACATATTTCACAGAACTTCCAGAAGGCAACCCTGATAGAATTGTCGCTTATAACGATGTCGCACACGGCGGCGATGACTATATGTCAATGCCTGTGGCATATGTTTATGGCAGAGATGTATATATAAACGATGTATTATTTATCCATAATTTTGACGGAGATTCTTATTCAAGACCGATGGTTTGCCAAATGCTAATGATAAACAATGTTGCTAAATGTGGTTTTGAAAAGAATAATGGTGGTGATTTTTATTCAACACTTATATCACAAGATTTGCGAAAAATAGGATATAGGTGTAATATTACAGCACATAACGCGTCAACAAAATCGTCAAAACTTGATCGAATATTATCATGTTCTGAAGAAATTAAAGGTACTAGTACTTTGGAAGGTACTTTTAGAATTTATTTTAAGGACCCAAAATTGATTAGAAACAACTCGCAATATATGACCTTCTTACAAAATCTATGGAATTGGAGTCAAAAAGATGGTGCTATTCAAAAAAGACAACACGACGATGCGCCGGATAGTCTAGCAGGTTTGTTAATAAATGTGTTGGGAAAACAAACTAGGGGTTCATTCAGACTATATGATATTAGAGAGGCTGGTTATTAATGCTTGGTGAAGATACATTATTTCTCACACCAAATGGTTTTGTACCTTTGAAAAACTTAAAATTATATGATGAGGTATTAACGGCATACGGGACATTTGAGCCGGTTGTTGCGCTTAGCGAGTGGCAAAATGTTACACTTGATTATAATATTGTACAAGCTAGTACAAATGAGTTTTTTCTTTGCGATGATGATGTAATGTGGATAGTTTATGATAAGTATCTAAAAAATCACGGAAACATTGTGTTCTCTGATGAATTGTGTAGCAAAAAATGTGGTGCTAGCAACACAATGGATATTGCGCAATGTAAAAACGCGATTGTATATAACCCTTATGATTATTGTATTGTAGTACCTATGGGTATTCCTGAAGAATATTTGTTATCAAATAGAGCGACACGATTAGAATGTTTCGCGGGACTTATCGATTCACCAATATGCGAAATAGGAAATGTGAGAGGCACATACAATTTCTATACTAAATATTATCCTTTGGAAAAAGGTATTGTATCTTTAGCAAGATCTTTGGGATATGTTGTATATTGTGATATTGCAAATGACGTAACATGTGTTACCGTACATATTACATCACATGAAGAGATTCCGACAAGAGATGAATATAAAAGATTAGCGTTTTCTTCTAGATTCAGAAATGTTATGAAATATAAAAATGTAAAGAAAGTGTCGAAAATTGTAAATAAAAAGTCTAGAAAAGTGTCAGTAAATGGCGGAAACGCCGTAATCGGTTACAGTTTGTTACCAATAGTATGTCAATTTGATAAAAATTAAACAAAAAATTGACATTTTTTCGCATTTATGATAAGATTATCTTGATAAATACGGACAGGTGGTGTGCTAGTGTGACTAATGATGCGCAAATAGTTGATGAATACACTAATAAAAAATTACCGTTGAATTATGGTCGTCAGAGGATAATTCTAGACTATAATGAAGTAACACCTGATAATTTCAAAGAAGTATTTGACAAAGCGCTACCTTTCTTTTTATCGAATAAGCGAGATTGCGAATATTTGATAAACGTTTTCTTAGGCGACCAAGATATTTTAGATCGTCCTGCGCCAAATACATCAAATATAAACAACAAAACGGTAGTTAATTATGCTTTTCCAATTACTCGTGAAATTGTCGGATATACTTTTGGCAATCCTTTTGAATTAGTTCAAAAGAATAATGATAAACAAAAAGAAGTACAAAAGTTGAGTGATATTTGCGATTATGAAAATAACTATTCGGTCGATATTGAAACAGCGATGTACTCTTCAATATGTGGTTTTGGTTATGAATTAACATTACCAAGTACTGAAATTAGAAAAGATAATACTCCGGAAATACCATTGGTTATAACATTTGTCGATCCTCGAAACGCGTTTGTAGTTCAAAGTACAGCACCGGGGCATCCTCAAATAATGTCATGTATCGTGGTTACCGATTCTTATAATAATGTGATAAGATATATGGCTTTCACGGACAACTATAAATTCTCTTTCGAAAAAGACAGTGATGTTATTCGTGTTGAAAATAACCCGATTGGTTTAGACCCATTAACAATGGTAGAAAATTCATTGTTGTTGACAGGAGACTGGGAACAAGCGTTATCTGTAATGAACGCTTTAAATCAAATTACAAGTGACTCGTTGAATGATGTTGAAGGTACAATCAAAAGTTTACTTGTAATACTTGGCTCTGAACTTGATGATAGTGATACCACCATTCGAGATATTAAAACAAAACGTTTATTATCTTTAGCAAATGGTACTCAATCAAGCGGTACATTGGATGCCAAATTTATATCTCCGAAATTGGATAGTGTTGAAGTAAAAGAAATTAGAGATTTCTTAGACAAAGCCAGAAACATTATAACTGGTGTTCCAGATAGGCAAAACGATTCATTAGGTGGAGATACTGGTACAGCCGTTATCAATAGAAATGGTTGGACAGACATTGAAATTGTGGCAAAACTTAAAGAACTATTCTTTAAGAAAGCTAAAAAGAAACAAGTTGCTGTATCTCTAGCGATATTGAAAAAATTAGATTTGATCCCATCCGACTTATCAGTCATGGATATTGATATATCATTAGGTAGAAATACACTTGATAATTTAAGCACCAAAGCAACAGCATTTGCTACATTAGTAGGAACCGGTGAATTAGCAACGATTGATGCATTAGAATTCTCAGGCTTAACGAACAGAACGAATGAAGTAGTTGCTAGAGGAGAAGCTGCTAAAAAAGAAAGAGAAAAAGAAGAAAACGAAGGTAATTCCAACGACGAAAATACGCAAGTAGAATAGTCGTTGTTAATTATAAATTTCTCCAAACAGTAGGAGATTTAAATAATTGCTGTTTGTGTTCGACAGAGAAGTCGTTTAATCACCACAAAGAAAGGAATCGCAATGGATTTAAAAACATTACTTGGTGAGGCATATCACGATGGTATGACTACCGATGAGATAAATACCGCACTAAGTGGTATGAAACTCGCAAACTTATCTGACGGAAAATACGTAGATAAGAATAAATATGACGCTGACATCAAAGCCAAAGACGACGCTTTACAAAAGAAAGCGGCAGAATTAGCGGCTAAGATGACAGATGATGAGAAAGCTGCTGCTTCGGCTGCGGAAAAAGATGCCTTGATTGAATCTTTAAAGGCTCAATTATCACAAGAAAAGATGGGAAGTAGTAAATCTGCTGCTGAATCAATTATGGCTCAAAGTAAAAGTATTTTGGGTATAAAAGATGATGACAGTGCTTACAATTCTTTCATATCAAGTATTACTGGTGAAAATGTTGAGTCAACAAAGACTTTGGCAACATATATCAATAAATTGATAAATGATAGCTATGAAAAAGGCAAAAAAGACGCAACTAAAGATGGTCTTGGAGGTTTTTCTAAAGACATAAAAGTCGGTGGAAGCCAAGACGGTAAGAAATCTGACAATATTGGTACACAATTAGCCAAAATGTCAGTTGGAAATAGTGCTAACTCAGATTATTATTTTAAAGAAAAATAAAGGAGAGGAGAAAAATCATGGCAAACATGGTAAAAACCGTAGGAACATACGGAACTAGAAAAACTATCTTAATTGGACAAGAAAGTTACTATTTAGCTGTTCCTGTTAAAATTACAGGAAGTGCTAACGCTACTGTTAAAGCCGGTGAACCATTAGCTGGTGACTTAACAGATAGAGGTACTGCTTTAACAGTTAGTACATCAAGTTCTGTTGGTGTTAATTTACATGATGTTGTACTTGACGCTGATGGAAAAGGTAATGCTACATGTGTTGTTGTTGGTTGCATAGATGTTAAGAAAATTGATTCTACTGTTGCAACTCATATCGGCTCTGCTTCATTACCACATATTATTTTAGTAGAAGGGAGTGCATACTAATGAGTATATTTGATTTAGTTACTGCTGCTAATGTTGTAGCATATTGGCTTGAAAAAAATGTCAATGAACAACCATTATTAGGTGAAACATTATTCCCTTATCAAAGAGAAATTGGAATTAAACTAGATTGGATCAAAGGTGCTGGAAATCAACCAGTTGCATTAAGATTATCTGCATACGATTCTAAAGCAATTCGTAGAGACAGAGAAGGCATTACTGAATATACAACTAAAATGCCATTCTTCAAAGAATCTATGTATATTGATGAAGAATTAAGACAACAATTAAATTTAGTATTGGATTCAAATAAATCTGGTATTGTAAATTCAATTCTTGCTAAGATATTCGATGACCAAATTAAACTAATCAACGCTGCTAAAATTTCACTAGAAAGAATGAGAATGGAAGCTTTAACAAGTGGTACAATCACATTAGCAAGCAATGGTCAAGCATACGATTATGATTTCGGTATTCCTGAAGATCAAAAATCAGAAGTTACTACTTCTTGGTCAAATACTAGTGCAGATATCATAAAAGATATCAATGATATTGTACAAGCAATGGCTGCTAAAGGTGTTAAAATTACAAGAGCTGTATGTAATGCTTCTGTAGTAAATGACATCATTAAAAATAACAATATTAAAAATCAAATCTACGTTTTAGCTGGTGGTAACATCGCAAGTATTAGCGCTACTAAAGCATTAGATTTCGTTTATCAAGAAACTGGTGTTCGTTTCTATCAATATGACAACGTATATGTTGCAGAAAATGGAAACGCTACTAAATATGTTGCTGATAATACAGTTGCATTCTTACCTGATGGAACTTTAGGTGAAACTCACATGGGTGTTACTCCAGAAGAATCAGACTTAAATGCACTTGGAACAGCAAATGTAACAGTATTACCAAATGGTATCGCCGTTACTACTTACGGAACTGAAGATCCAGTTAACGTAGAAATGAAGGTATCTATGGTTGGTATGCCTTCATTTGAAAGAGCAAATGAAGTTTATATTCTAGATACTGAATATAATTCAATATAGGATAATGGTGTAATATGATAAAAATAAGAAAAGAACATACTGAATTACTTGTTACCAACGGCCAATTTGAAAATTTATACAAAGGTCTTGGCTTCGAGATAGTACGCGACAATAAAGAAGTTCCTAAACCAGTTATTGAAAAACATGTTGAAAAACCTGTTGAAAAACCTGTTGAAGAACCAGTTGTTAAGGAACCAGAGAAACGTCAAAGTTTCTCTACAAAGAAAACGAAAGGATTGAAGTAACGTGTTATATAAGATAAATGATAAGTTTTATATCAAAGTGAACGGTTATTTCGTTGAAGTCGTAAAAGAAGTAGGTCCGAACAATGATATCATATTAAAACCAACCGAAAATAAAATTGAATATAGTAGGAATATCGCTTATGAGATTGCCAAAATGGATGACATGGAGGATCCTAAAAAAGTCGAAATAAAACCTACTAAACAATCAAAATATAATATGTCTAACAGATTTAACTAGAAAGGTGGAAAGACGACAATGAAAACAATTGATGTATTAACCGACGAATTACACGCGGTGCTAGATGCTTACGAACCCGATCTAAAAGTAGACAATACTATTCTAGAAATAGAAATACGTTCTGCGATCGGTGCTATCAATCGTTGTCGTCGTTTCAAACCATCTGGTGAAACATTATACGATGAAGCATATGAAGACAAAATCATACCTCTTGCGATAACCGGTTATTTGAAATCCGGCGCAGAGGGTGAAACGTCCCATTCTGAAAATAACGTTACACGACAATATGGAAATGGCGGAAAATATCCAAAAGAAATGCTCGCGGATATAGTTCCTTTGGCTAGGTTTAAGTGATATGATAAGCTTACTTAGAAATAAAAGAAAACTATATTTGTGTAACGTTTCTTTAGATAATGGGATAAAAAAATATGCTGCGCCGATAAAATTATATGAAAACTATCAAATCACTAATACCGAAGCCGACATTACTAGATATGGTTTAGATTGTGACAATCATATTAGAATAAAAACTAATATAAACCATTTGAAATATTATCATGTTGGCGATCGGTTGTATATAAACATTGTTCCGCCATCAACTTATGATGAGTATTGCAAAACCGCTGATTATGAAGTTGAAAAACCTCCTAAAGCATCTTTTAACGAAGTAGAAGTTATGTTAAGAAGATTAGGTGGTAGATAATGGGTAAATGGAAAGTTCAATTCGGTAGTAAAACCTTTGATACGCTTATGAAAAATTCCGCTAAAGCCGTTACTGAAATGAACGATGTGTTTCTTAAAGAAACTTGGAATACGGCGTTAAAAATGGTAAAAGATTTGGATGCCGCTTATGACGAATATATAGATGATGCTAAACATTGGGATATCGATGATGAACAAGCTGATATATATAATCGTAATGCACAGAGTTATCATCAAAACACTCGAGATATAATAGGTGACGATGGTGAATTTAATGCCTTGAGAGGGACTAATACAGCGATTAAAGCATATGCCACATACAGTAAGAAAACGGGATTGATTACCGTTGGTGTTACCGGTCCCGATATATTGTATATGGAATATGGTACTGGAGATATTGGTGAATCCACAGAAGATCCGGAAGCAAGAAATGCTGCGACTGATATCGATTTAAAAGGGTATAACAGTGGTCCTATGATTAGGAATAAAGATGGTTATAATTATTGGACATATCATAGTTCAGTACACTTCGGTATGCCTACAGGTGCTGTAGTATACAACACTTTTAAAGATTATAAGAAAAACATAGCGAATACGACGAAATCAAAGATCAATACGTATTTGAAATCCGTTTATTCTGGAAAGGATATAAAATGAATGATGAAACATTGTTAGATCAATTAAAAGAAGATTTACAAGCATTATTTTCGGAAGATGAAGATTATGGTGATTTGGTTGTAAAAACGGCTTACGATGGTAATTATGATATATCATATCCTTTAGTAGTCATTAGAGAATTAGATAATTACGATAATAGTGAATTCTACGATGGTAAAGAACATATCGTTGATGTCGCGTATCAATTTAATATATTGGCTGGTCAAACGGCTACATTGAGCGCTGAAGAAAATGTTAGAAATATTATAACAAAAATAAGAGATTTTATGCGAGGTGAACGCTATCACGCCTTAGAAAGATTAGGTAGTTCACCGATAGTTGTATCAAGAAGTGATAGAAATATAATGATCGGTTTTATGCGATATGAAGGTTGCATAGATATCGATACAAATACTATTTATAGAAGGAGATAAAATGAAAAATTTAATAAAATTAAATACTCACAGATTTGCAATCAATTTATCAACAGCTGGTATTTTTCTTGCTTATGCTGCTGAATCAACTGCTGGTACAAGACCAACTGGTGCATACACAAAAATAACTGGTGCTAAAAGTACACCTAGTTTGAACCCATCACCAGAAACTCTTGAAACAACAACTTTAGATGAAACAGAATACAAGACTTATATCGATGGATTAAAGGATTTAGGAGGTGCATTAGAGTTTACATTCAACTTAACTGAAGAGTTAATTACTCAATGGGGTACTTTGATGACTACTTACGAAACTGCTAAAGCAGCAAATAAATCACTTTGGTTTACAATTGTAATACCTGGTTTAACTAAATCATTCTATTTCACAGGAAATCCAAGTGAAATGGGATTACCTGAAACATCTGTTTCAAGTGTACTAGAAATCACAAACTATATCACACCAACAAATGCACCAGAATCATATGCTAAACCAAGTACCTATACATCTGTTTAGTTTTGTGGTATTATATAAATAAGGAAGGAATGAAGAAAAATGAACACAAAAGTTGAATTAGAATATCAAGGTATTAAGTATACGCTTGAATATTCGAGAGCCGCTATTAAAATACTTGAAGCTAATGGATTCAAAATCGATGAATTCTTAGAAAAACCAATGACAAATATTGAATTGGCTTTCCAATGTGCTTTTATCAAAAATCATCCAAAAGTTCAAGTTGCGACTATCGGTGAAATACTCGATCAATGCCCTAATAAGAATGAATTAGTGTTGACTCTCAAAAAAATGATAGACGAGACATATGATTCACTATTAGCAGAACCTGATAAGAAAGACGATGAACCGGGAAACGTAGTCTGGAAGACAGTGGACTTATCTCCAAAGAAAAGTCCGAAGTAGAGTCTGTCTCCCTAACTAAGATATTCGAAGAACAATGCCCAATATATATGTCATATGGAATGAGTTATGACCAATTCTGGTATGATAGCCCATATATAGCGAGGTTCTACAGATTATCTAAAGAAATCCAGGCTAGGCAAAAAGATGAAGAATTTTGGATGCAAGGCGTGTATATTTACGAGGCTCTTTGTAGAGTATCTCCGGTTATGCACGCCTTTGCCAAATCTGGAACAAAACCTCTACCATATTTAAAAGAACCTATTCTAATGACACAACATGAAATGCATGAGGAAACGGAAGAAGAAAAGGAACAAAGGATTAAAAACGAGAGGTTAATAGCGCAAGCGCATTTTACTGCTTGGGCTAGAGCCACCGCGAAACATTTTGAAAACAAATCGTAGGAGGACGCTTTTTATGATACTAAATATTCGAAGATTTGTGACTGCCGATTCTGTTGACTTAAAAATTGTCACGGATGCTGACCCAAAAGGTCTCAAAATAATAAGTGACGAAGTCAAAAATATAAACACACAAATCGAATCTACTGAAACACGTTTTGAAAATTTACAAAAGACTATAAACACCATAAACGCGGAAACACCTTTAGAAGAACTAAAAAAACTAGCATCAAGCATGAAGGGTGTATCAACCCGTCGACAAACACTCCAAAAAAGAGTGTCTGATTTGCGTGAAAATAAAGGTATACTTAATTCAGACAACAAATCTGGAATAGCGAAAGCGGCTAGGTCTCTTGGTATCTTGCGAAGTCAAGAAACACTTTTAAAAGAGTCATCAGCATGGACAGACTTAGAAAAAACAATAAATGCTACGGCGAAAGCACAAAGAAACAATGCCGATGCTAGTAAAGAAAACGCAAAAGCATTAGAAGAAGTCGGGGATGATGGAAAAAGGACGAAAGATGTTGTCGCTAGTCTAGAAAAAGGATTTCGTTCATTAGCATTAGTTAAATTGACATATTTATGGCGCTCTATAAGAAGAGTGTCTAGTACACTTGTCTCTATGGTAGAATCGGCCGCAGAATATGAAGAATCTTTAAATTTATATCGCATGGCATTGGGTAGTTATGCTGAAGAAGCCAACAAATGGGCTACTAGAATAAGTGATGCGTTATTGCTTGATCCGAGTGCAATAATGCAATACACTGGTGCATTTTACAATTTGACAAAAGGTCTTGGTGCTACAAGTAAAGCCGCATATACAATGGCAACAAACTTGACACAATTAACATATGATATGTCATCATATTTGAACATTTCTGTCGAAGCCGCGAATCAAAAACTACAATCTGCTATGAGTGGACAAGCGAGAGCGATACAAGGTGTCGGTGTTGCAATTCAAGCAGCGACATTACAAGAATTGGCTCATTCACTAGGTATCAAAAAATCAGTTAGTGTAATGACTCAAGCCGAAAAAACATATTTGAGATATATTCAAATTATGAGAAGTACGAAACAAATGCAAGGTGACTTAGGTAGAACCATGATTACTCCTGCAAATGCGATTCGTATATTAAAAACACAAATTAGTTTATTAGGTCGTGCAATAGGACAAGTATTGACACCAATTATTATGAACGCGATTCCTTATTTGATGGCGTTTACAAATGCTTTAACTAAATTGGCTAAACAATTAGCTGACTTATTAGGTTATAAAATCGCAGATATCGACTATAGTAATGTAAAATCGGCAGCGGATGCGTATGATGATTATGGTGATGCCGTCGAAGGTGCTGCCGGTAAAGTGCGCAGAAGTTTGGCACCATTTGACGAATTGAATGTTGTTGAGTCAACATCAACCGGCACTGGGGTTGGTGAAGACACTGTTCTTGACCAACTGGAACAATATATATCAGGTTATGACATGCTTGAAGACTATACCGACGCTTTAAAAAGAAAAGCGGAAGCATTAGAACCTGCTATCACAGGTGTGTTAAAAGGAATTGGTATAGCATTCGGTGCTTTTACAGCATATAAGGCTGTAACTAAAGTTCAAAAATGGATAAAAGATTTAAAAGACAATAAATTAGTCAAAGCACTTAAAACAAAACTATTACCAGGTATCAAAAGTGTAATAGCGAAGACGGGAAGCGATTTCGGAAGTTTAGCGAAAAATATCCAAGGTGCTTTAGGACCTCTCGGTAGTGTTGTTGGAGTGCTTGGAACATCAATCGCTGCTTTTAAATCAACCGGTGATATTATAAAGAAGACGAATCCGGACTTACAAAATCTTAATGCACAAATCGCAAAAAGCGCTGCCGTTGGTGTTGGATTAACCGTTGTTGGTGGTTTATTAGGTGGTATACCTGGCTTAGCTGTTGTTGCAGCAGCATCGTTACTTGGTATATCTGATGGCTTGACACAAGTTTATGATGATTTCGCTTGGAAAGAGGGATACGACACATTATTCGACGGTGTTGGTAGATCTATCAAATCGTTGGAAGATCAAATGACCGATTCATATTCTTATTTTGAAGGTTATATAACAGAACAACAAAAACTTGCTGATAATGTTGATATTGCTAAACAAAGTGTAACTAATGCAAAAGAACAAGTTAAATTGCTAACAGATGAGTTGGAAAGACAAAATACTGAACCAACGCAAGAACAAATAAACAATTTAAAAGCAGCATACGATAATCTTAAAAAAGCATTAGATGATCAAATTTATGCGGAGAAAGCACAAGAAGATGCGAGACTTCGACAATTACATGAACTTGGTGCTGTAACCGATGAAGAATATGAAAACATGATAAAAAGCGCTAAGGAGTATTACGAAACTGAAGCGTTATTAACCGCTGGATATTCCGATGAATTGCAAAAATTGGAATTACAATATCAAAGACGTCAAATTAGTGAAGAAGAATACGCTAAAAAACTTGAGGATATCCGTTCTAGATATTATGGCGTAAATGGTTCCATCGACGATGTATCGTCGACATTACAAGGATACATCGAAATGCAAAGTCAAAAATGGGATTTTAGCAATTACGAGGACGTCAAAGCAAATATTCAAAAAATCATCGATAAAACAGGGGAGTTAAAAAACGAAAATACTACATATTACAATAACAATAGAAAAGATATCGAAGAAGATATCGAGACCGCTGAAAGAAAAATAGCAACTTTAGAGGGTATAAAAGCCACTCAAGGAGAGTTATCTAAAGAACAAGAAACGGCTTTGGAAAATGCCAAAAATCATTTAGCAGATCTAAATACAGAATTAGATAAAAATGAACAACATTACAAAGATACCAACGCAGAACTAGAAAGTACATTAAAATATTTCTTATTAAGCGTTGGTGCACAAATGGATACTACATCAGAAGATATAGATTTCACCAATAGAAACTTGCAAGATGTGTTGAAAACGATAAAAAGTGGTTTAGAAGGTATAAAAGATGCTGATGCAGACACACCTATAAAGAAATTCTACAAAGATATGGATGAATCCATTACTAATGAAGGTAAAATATATTCACAAACATGGAGTACAGTTCTACAAAGTGTTGGAGAAACAAGTGCTGCAGCTTTTGGTGTTGGTGCGGTAATATCTGTTAAAGATAGCTACCACGCAATAGAATCTCAAACGTTTGATACAATGTATAGCGCAACAACAAAAGCTGGTTACAATCTAATTGCTGATAAAAATTGGGTCAACGCTATAAAAGGTGTTGGTGAAACAACTGGTGGATATTTTGGAACCGGTATCGGTGTTGGTATCAGTGAAGAGGGTCGCCAAATAGCAGAAGACGCAAGAAAAGGAATAGATGTGGCCGAGGGTTATATCAAAAACTACTATGGGATTCATTCGCCTAGTACCGTATGGGCTGATCACATCGGAAAATATTTAGGACAAGGTATAGGTGAAGGTATTGAAGAGGCGTCAACATATGTTGGTAGATCCGCTAAAACACTCATAGATTCAGTCGCAAAAGAATTTAAAAACGCTTCGTTCTCAATAAAAATTGACACAAACATTGAAAGTTCTTTCAACAGTATGCTATCAAAATTACAAACTTTCTGTGATAATTGGAGAAGTGCTGTAAACAGTTTAATGTCAAATATGAAAAATACCATGAACGGTATTAGTTTGAATACTGATGGGAAATTATCTTATTCCAGTATGCCTAAAGTTACAGTTAAAAAGTTTGAAGATGGTGGTTTTGCACAATCTGGAGATTTCTTCTTCATGAATGAAAACGGAAAAGCCGAGTTCATGGCATCAATGGGGAATAAAACAGCCGTGTATAATCAAGACCAAATGGTCAATGCTTTAACAAATGCTATCATATCAGGATTTAATTCAATGGCATACAATTCAAACGGTGGTACTACAAATATCTATATAGATGGTAAGAAAGTATATAGTGGACAAAATGAATATCAAAATCGTGAAGCTGATCGATATGGTACAGCAACGATTAGAGTATAGGAGGATATATGGATAATTTTAGAGGATACTGGCTGAAAGTTGGCGATGTTGTATTTAATAACCCTTCTCCTAAACGAGAAACGTTTAAATTCGCACCTCGTTTGGTACAAGTTGGTGACTCCAGCGTTGTCGCAAGTGGTAAACTTCATATTAAAGTTTTACCACACGACAGGTCTAAAATATGGTGTGAATTTCCATATATGACATTTGAACAAGCTAGAGTATACAAAAATGCGTTATTTGGCGACGCTGAGGGTCACGGTATGTACATTACTGTAGAAGCATATGATTTGACTTCCGACAGTTATATAACAGACACATACTATCATACCGATGTTATGTGGTCACCCGTGTGGGTCGGCGGGCGATGGATGGCAAAATTAGACCCGGTTGATTTAATAGGTCATTAGGAGGAAAAAATGAATTTTAGTGATGTTGATAAACAAGCTATTATAAATGAACAAGCCCGTATTCTTACTAAAGTTACTTTAGTAAGTACGGGCGAAGTGTTCACGGAAGATGATTCGTTGTCTAATTGGGAATACGAAGATTTTCGTTATGTCCCAAACCAAGGTTTCATCGGTCAATTCGTTGAAAGACTTATGGATGTTACTTTAAAAGGTGTTGAAGCAAATTCAACATTAGTCGACCAAGAAATAAATGTTCAATTGGGTGTGGATAATAAAAACACTGAAACATTAACATACTATGACATGGGTAATTTTATAGTAACAAAAGTTGGTGATACAGATACTAGTGGCAATGTTGTTGTAGAATCATCCGATTACACTAAAAAATTTAATACGGAATATAATTCTGAAAATTCCAAATTTCCTATTCTAGCCGGTCATTTAGTAAATAACATATGCGATGAAGTTGGGGTAGAATTCGGAGATAATCATCCTGCGGTATATTATATTCATAATGATGATACACCACTTGATATTGGCACTTATTCTTTAAAGTCAAATGATAAAATATATACGTTCACAACGACTAGTGTATTAAATAAATATGATGTTTTGTCGGTTAATCTAACAACAAATACTGTTACACAAAAAATAGTTGACCAAAGTACATATGAAATAACACGATCAGTTTTAACAAGTTCGACAGCAGATGTGACATATTTAGATGGTATAGATAGAGTTATTGACAATACTGATGGTAATAAAAAAGTAAATAATGTAGAAATTTATGGTAGATTGGTACAATCTGATGGTGATTTGTCAGATATCGAGACAATTTCCGGAACTGTAACACTATCAATCGGCACCAATACTGTCGATATATCATTAGGTGATGAAGAATTATGTTCTATGCCGGATAATGTTTTATACGATACTGAAAATGTTTTTTATAACGACGTAGATAACGAAGCTGATTTGGTGATTTATGATAACTACGCAAGAGATATATTAACTATAGATGGAATCACCGGTGTTGTTGAAAAAATAGCATATATTGGCAAAATAGATAGTTATGATGGTGAAGAGATTACGGCACCATATGTTAGTTCCACAGGATCGTTAACAACTGGCGCGACAGTATATTATCTACTAGATGAACCCATTGTAGTGTCTATCGGTATGATAACAATACCATCTGTACCTGCTGATGAGATAACGATATCAAATAGCGAAGATACCGAAATGCTTATCGAATATATAACATTTGATGATGAGCCATATAGCTTAGGGATTGAATTAGATGGTGTTATATGCGAATATGGTGAATTTACAAACAACGATTTCGTTGTTGAGGAATGGTCTTATACACAATCTAACACAGCAAGACAAATTATGTCTGATATTGGTAAATTAGCATATAGTTGGGTAAGAGTCGGTGAAGACAATAAAGTTCATATAGATTTTAGTCAAAAATCAGTTAGTGATATAGATGAATATGATTATATAACAACCGATGATTATTATGAACTTACTACAGAACCTAAATACATAGGTCCGGTAAATCGTGTAATAATAGATGTTAGTGAAGATGTGGATGGTGAAGAAGTATATAAAGATGCACCGGATATTACAAGCGAAATCAATGAGATAACGATAATGAGTAGTCCGCTTACTAACACAGATGAACTAAGAACATTAGCGTTGGATGGATGTGAAAAACTATTCGGATTAACATATATACCATTAAATGTTACTACGATAGGACATCCTTGGTTAAAAGCTGATGAATTGATTAAAGTACAAAAATTAGATGATGATGTTGTATATACATATCCGTTCGATAGAGTATTGAGTTATCAAGGCTTTATAAAAAGTACAATAACGTCAAAAGGGAAAAACAAAGTTCAAACAGCTTACGAATTTAAAAGTGATGTTTTAACGGATATAAGAAATGCTGAAATAAATGTAAAAAAAGCTCAAGGCCAAATAGAACTATTAACAAGTGAAGTTTATCCTAACGGTACAGAATCCGAGAGTGCTATCGAAATGAATAGTACCGCTATAGTGTTGAAAACAAAAAATGATGGGGCTTTAGTAACAGCAGAATTGGCAGCCGATCCTTCAACCGGTAGCGCTTTCACTGTAAAAGCTGATGATATCAGTTTGTATGGTAAAAATATGGACTTCACAGCAGATAATATGTCACTAAGTAGTACTAATTTCAGTGTAACAAGTGATGGAACGATAACTGCAACAGGCGGAAATATTGCTGGATGGGAAATGAGAAAAGACGCCAATAATGTGAGATGGCTTGGAACAACGATAGGCAGTGCCAATGCAACCTATTTCCTTTCTTCAGATGGAAAAACAGCATATTATGACGGAGTAGGAAATAAAAACTGGTTTATGTATTTTAAAAGTAGATTTGGTGTCGATACTGATGGGAAAGTATATGCTACTAATGTTGACATAAGTGGAAAAATAACAAGTTCAGATGCCACTATAACAGGTGGAAGTATTAATTTAGTTGGTACAGATGCGGCATCAAAATTTAGCATTTCAAATTCAAGTGATAATACTTGGTATACTAATTATTATCCTAATAGAATACAAATATATAGAGAAGGACAACAAACAATACAAATATCAGGTGTTTCAAATATACCTAATGTAAATTTATTTGCTACTGATGGTTCAGGAAAATCAACAATGATTTCGGCAATAAGCATTCTTACACCACGAATAACGTCAGGTAATATAGATTGTGGTTCAGGTTCTTGTAGTTCTTCAGGATATTCACAAGTAAACTTTAATAAAACATTTGCAAGTGAGCCAAAAGTAGTATGTACACCAAATACTTCAACAAATGGTGTAATAGCAATAAAAATAAGAAATGTAACCACAACAGGATTTGAAGCAACAATAGGTGGCAGTGGTTTTTCTACACAAGATTTTGATTGGATCGCTATTAGTTAATAATACGATTTACAAAAAGTCGCAAATGTGATATAATGAAGGCGAAAATATAAAGAGGAGGACTCAATGGAAATAGCAATTGCATTAATATCGATTGTACCGACAATGGCGACATTAGTCGTTACAATTTTAAATAATAGACGTATGTCAAACTTCGATGGTCTTAAAAAAGTTGTAGAAAATTATCAACTTACAATCGACAAACGATTCTTGATAAGCGAATTGTCGGAAATCAAACAAGGTTTGGATAAAAATGAACAACAAAAAGCATTAATCCACGAAGCTAAAGACGAATATAACGGCTTGGGAGGAGATTCATATGTTGATACAATGTTCGATGAATTACTCCACGCTGGAAAATTATAAAATGGAAAGGGACATATAAATGGCAAAAATAATAAGAGATAGTGAAGATATTATCAGAGAATTACAACCTAATAATGTCGATTTGAAGTTGAAACTATCGAATGATGTGAAAACCGATTTAAACAATAAAGTAGGAAAAACTGACTATGCAACAGATAGTGTAAGTGGTGTTATAAAAACGTCTGATGTTTATCAAACGGAGACATCAAGCGGTGTATTAAAATCGAAGACTATTACATATAGTACATATCAAAATGCTGATACAAATATATTTATTTCTAAAGGTACTTTAGAAAATGTTTTAAATGCTCGTATAGGCGATATAGATAGTGTATTAGATGCTATAAATGGAGAAAATATATAGGTGGTTTAAATGGGAACGACAAGTGACAAATTAACATACTTAAATGAAACTAAAAATCTATTAAGACAAGGTATTAACGCGATAGGTGGGGAAATAGAAACAGCGGATACATTCAGATCTTATGTAGACGAATTAGAAAATATCTATGAAGAACTACCTAAAGTAACAGGAAGTGGAACATCGGTAACATTGGATAACACAAGAAAAGGTGGACTAAGGGTAGAATTAAATCCAACTGAATTAGAACAATTTACTACTACTGGAAAGAATATACTAGATATAACATCTTTAACATCAAAAACATCAAGTGGTTTAACAATAACTAGAACAAATGATAAAATATCTATAACTGGTAAGAGAAATGCAACAGGATGGGTAGAATTAGTAAACTTTACTTTACCAGTAGGAACATATACTTTTTCATTTATTGCAACAGGCACAAATCCAGTTGACCCTAAAGTATTAGAAGGATATACACAAAAAACAAATACATTTACAGTAAGTGATAGTACACAAACTTATAGAATAGCAATAAGTGGTGCAATAGATGATGAATGGAATTGTGTGTTGCAATTACAACTAGAAACAGGTTCAGATGCAACTTCATACGAACCATATACAAATGGTGCAAGTCCGAATCCAAGTTATCCGCAACAAATACATACTATAAGTGGAAATAATCAAATAGTAGTAGAAGGTCTTAATCTTTTACCAACAATAACAACACAAACAGTAAATGGAATAACAATAACCAACAATGGAGATGGCTCGTATAAATTAAATGGAACTGCAACTGCAAATACATATTTTGATTTTTTTGCAGGGACATTTGATAGTTCTACTAGTGTAGGATATTATTTAAAAGAATACAACTTTGATAATATAAAAACCATTATGGGAGTTTCATCTAGTTCACCATTATCTTATCGTATCTCAACAAGCAATAGAACATCAATACAACAAGTAAATGGTAATACGATAGGTGGATACGTTCAAATAGAAGATAATGGAAGTAATTTATATTTGGCAGTAAGAATACATAATGGAGGCTCGTTATCAAATGTAATAATTAAACCAATGCTAGTAAAAACATCAAGTGATTTAGATAAAAGTTTACAACCATATCAAGAACAAGTATATCCAATAAATTTAGGAGATATAGAATATTGTAAAATAGGAGATTATCAAGATGAGTTCTTATTAACAAGTGGAAAGAATTTGTTTGATAATAATGCAACACCTTATGATACATCAAAATATATAAATGGTGCAACAGGAGTAATAACAGGTGCAGGTGAGTTTTCTATTTATAAAATAAATGTAGAAGAAAATACAACTTATACAATTACAAATAGTGGTTTAAGTAGTTCTCCTGGAGTTTGTTATTATGATAGCAGTAATACTAGATTAGGTGGTATGTCTTATGATAGTACAGCAAATATTACAATTACAACACCAAGTTATACAAGTTATATATTGGTTAGTGTAGTAACACAAACTTCTTCTAATAGATATGACTTGAATTACTTTCAAATTGAAAAAGGCAATGTTGCAACATCTTACGAACCTTATGGAAATAATCTATGGTATCTAAAAAAGAATATAAGAAAAGTAGTATTAAATGGAACTGAATCAAATTTTTATTATACTTCTGATGTTGGAGAAACAGGGGTATGTGGAGTTACATTATTTACAACCGATATGTTATCAGGTAATTATTTAGATGGTTTAAGTAATTATTTTCTAAATAAAAAATCAGGCAAAAAAGCAAATACAATAAGATTTGGTGCAAGTTCAAGCAGTATATATATGTATCTTAATAATACGATTATAACATCACTATCAGATTTCACAACTTGGTTATCAACACATAACACTGATATTTATTACATATTATCTACTCCAACATATACACTACTAAATGAAACACTACAAACACAATTAAACAACCTAGAAAAAGCATTAAGTTATAAAGAACAGACAAACTTATCTCAAGTAAATAATGACCTAGAATTTAATATGTTAGCATCAGCGTTGGAAAGTTTCGAAGAATAATAATCATAATGTTGATAAATTTGTGATAAATTATAGAAAAGAAGATGATAATTTCATCTTCTTTTTTTATGCGATAATAATAGCGCAAGAGGAAAAAAGATATATCACGACTAATCTCTTGCAGAAAGTGAGGTTATATATTATTTACTTTTAGTTTTTAATATATACCCTCATTTTATTTTTAGGAGGAAAAATGTATAACAACCCGTATAACAACCCATATAACAATTATTATGGCCAACAAAACTTAAACGACAGAATAGACACACAAATTGCTCAACTACAACAAATGAAAGAGCAATTTAAGAATCAACAACCATCGATTAACCAAACTTTTCAACTAGCACCTAATAATCATACAATGAGGTATGCCAACACTATTGACGAAGTAGGAAAAGAAATGGTATATATTGACACACCTTTTTTCAGTAAAGATATGTCTGTTGTATGGATTAAAAACGTTAAAGGAGATATCAGGACTTATGAACTTAACGAAATAAAACCATTAGATGAAAAAGATATACAGATAGAACAACTAAAAGACGAAAAAGAGGAATTACAAGGTGAAATAGAAAAATTAAGGAAAGAGGTAAAGAACTATGAATATATTACAAATGTTGACCCAAGGTTTGATGAACAAGATACCACAAAAGATGATGAGTCAAATGGAGATGCAACTAAAAATGCGAAACCCTCAAGCATACAACGAGTTTCTACAAGCAAAAAAAGATAATGTTGATCCGAATGAATACTTAAACAAAGTCATAGGCGGATTCAATCCACAACAAAAACAACAATGGGAACAAATGATGAATCAAATGAATCAGCAAAAACAAGGTTAAGAGCCTTGTATGAAGGTATTTGCTAGGTAAGTACCTTCATATAAGTCTCCTAGCAACTTAAATATAATAGAAAGGAGATATTATGAACGGAAACACAAACGGAACAGGAATACTACCAACTGTTGAACTTGCTACAACAAATGGAAATGGTTATGGTTATCCAGTAATGCCTTTTATGGGTGGTTATGGTAACAACGGCTTATTTGGTGGCGATGGTATTTGGGCTATTATTCTGTTAGCACTATTATTTGGTAATGGTGGCTGGGGCTTCGGTGGTGGATTCGGTGGTGGATTCGGTGGAATGTATGAATTCCCTTGGTTATTAACTGGTCAACAAGGAATTAATGCAAACACTAACAACGGATTCGACGCACTACATTTGAGCAACCAAATCGAAGGTGTTAGAGATGGTGTTGCGGGTTTGAGTAACCAAATTTGCAATACTGGAAACTCTATCACAAACGCGATAAACACTACCGCTTATAATGCAGAAATAGCTGCAGCTAATAGACAAATGGCTAATATGAATACTGCCTTTGATTTAAGTTCACAACTTGCTAACTGCTGCTGCGAAAATAGACTTGCAACTGCCAACTTAACTGCTACTGTATTAAGTGAAAACTGTGCAGATCGTCAAGCATTAAGCGAAGGTGTAAGAGATATTATTCAATCTAATACACTTGGTGTTCAACGTATTCTTGACCAATTATGTAACGATAAAATAGATGCCAAGAATGAAAAAATCGCTGACTTGCAACGTGAAATATTAATGAAGGATTTACAAGCAAGCCAAGTAGCTCAAACTGCTGACATCAGAGCAAATAACGCTGTCGTTGCAAACCAATTAGTTAGTGAACTTCGCTCATGCCCAATTCCTGCACAACCTGTATACGGAAATACTCCAATATTTAGTTGCGGTGGAAACAATGGATGTGGATGTGGAAACTTTACTACAAGTCAATTTATTTAATAGCATAGAGTAGAATACTACATACTCGATTACGAGAACTTGCTAACACTTTCCCAACATTGGGAAACTGATGAGAATAGGCAAGGCTTATTCTCTTTTTAATTAATAGAAAGGAATGATAATTAATGATAGAAACTATAATAAATGAACCATTAGTATTACCAAGTAATGCAAGTCCGATAACATTTGACGAAACAGATATTAGAACGAGATGTGCTTCTTGTTGTGGATGGTTAGATTATTCGAATGGTAATCCCAATTTCAAAATATTTGGAAACGGATATACAGGATATTATGATGTAGAATTCAGTGCTTCTGTAAGCACAGCTACTCCGGGTGTCGTGGCTATTGCACTTTTCCAAGATGGAATTCTTATTCCAGACACGATTAGAAGTGTGACTATTGCTGCAGCAAATGATTATGAAACTATTTCATTTGATAAAAAATTAAGAGTATGCCCTAGAGGAACGACAAATATTAGTGTACAAAGTGTACCAAGTGTTCCAACACCGACTACACCTACAACACCAATAGCAACTACACAAGCGATAATTACTAACGCTACGTTCAGTATATCTAGACTTAACAAATGATGAATAATAACGATTTAATAAACAGATTGGGGTTAATGTTACAATTGATAAGTTTGATAATCTTACTTCAAGACTTCAACAATACCGATCTGATGAAAGAGTTAAGAAACCAAGATAACAATTATCTAAACAAGATAATTGAGCAAAATGAAAAAATACTAGAGTATTTAAAGAAAGGAAGTGAATAACTTGGAAGAGAAAATAATAACAAAAACCGAGGAGAGTATAAAAGAAATATTAGATAGTGGCATAACACCAACTAATGTAGAAGCTCTTTACAAATTGGTAAAAACAAAACATATTGCAAAGGAGGACATGGGAATGTACGGAAATTATGGCCATTACGATTACGATCCAAGATATGGTCGTGAAGAATATGGCAGATATGAAAACTATGGCGGATACGAAAACTATGGTGCGAGACGCAGAGACAGTCGAGGAAGATATAGAGGTCATGATCATATAGACAAAATGTATGACTATTACGGTCGTTATATGGAAAATCGTGGCAGATATGGTGACGGAGAAGAGACTGATAAAGCATTTCACTATATGGTAGAAGCTTTAGAAGACTTTATAAAAGTACTATATGAAGAAGCTGAAACACCACAACAAAAGCAAAAATTGATGCAAGTGCTACAAGAATCGATGAGATAAGATGGCTTTCAAATATTATAACGCTAACCCTTATGGTAATAATATACCAGACTGTGTTATCCGTAGCCTAAGTGTATTGACAAATCGAAGTTGGAGAGATGTTTATGACGAGCTAACTGACTTGGCTGGGGATGTGGGATTGATGTTTGATAGGGTTGAATTCGTTGAAGATTACTTAGATGATAGGTATCCTCGAGAATGTCATTACGCAAAGACCGTTGGGGAATTTGCAAAAGAACATCCATATGGTAAATATGCTGTTACAATGCCGAATCACATTACAGCCATTGTTAATGGTGGTATAATCGTGGACACATTTGATCCAAGTAGAGAAATTATGAGATGTGCTTGGCAAATTAAATAAACTGTGGTATAATTAAATTAGAAGTTCGAATTTTATTTGCTATTCTTACGAGTAGTGATTGGTCCGTAAAAGGATCAAACCCGTGTTCGGCACATTGTCGGCGAATTAAATTCCGGTATTCCGGGGGAAAGATAAACTGAGGTTTATCTTTTCTTTTTTAATAATCTTGAGAAAAAATCAAAAATGTGCTATAATTTTATAAATGAGGAGGCTTGTATGGCAAAACGTGATATTGAGGAACAATTCAAACGTTCTATCCCGTACCAAATTATTAAAGACTCGAACGAACGAGAATCGCGCATGTTTGTTATATGTATATTGCTTATATGTGTGATTGTGTTGGAAGGGGTTTACATCATTTATCTACTTAATGATGTTGGATCATACGAAACTGTAGAAACAGTAGATATGGATACGGAAAATGGGGATAACAATTATAAAAGTATTGGTGGTGATAATTATGGCACATTTAAGAGTGACTAAAGTCACTAAAGGTAAATTTCGAAAATCAAAAATGAAAAGCGACAGCAGTGGTAATTATCATTGTCCTACTTGTGGTGCTTTTCGAGGCAGAATAGCGAAAAAGAAGTAAGGTGAGTCCACTATGAGATTTGACTTTACAAAAACTGAATATAATTATTTAAAAGAAGAATTAATGCTTAATGAAGAGTATGCCGCCATTTTAGAATTAAAAATAAAAGGGTACTCACTAGTCGAAATAAGCATGGAACTAAATATAAGTACAGCTACAGTCAGTAGACGGTTAAAAGAAATTAGAAAGAAGATAAAAAAGGTAGTAAAATGATTGAAATAACATATGACGATGATTCCGTTGAAATAAGTGGTCATACGCGTGTTGATATATGTGCTGCGGTCAGTTCGATTGTATATACAACAATAAACGCATTGTTAAATGATGATGAAAATAATATAATATTTGAAGATGATGAAACATATATGCGAATAAAACTGAAAAACAGCGAATATCTCCCAAAACTATTATTCAATAACATGATATGTATGTTTGAACAGCTGGCTGAACAAGAAAAAGGTTATATAAAAATAAAAAAAGCATCTGAATAGATGCTTTTCATTTGCGACAATAAAAGTAATTGAAGATATGCCGCTGTTAATACATACACAGGGAGAATTGCTTCTCTCTGACTATATAATAACACAAAATGATATGAACGAATTATCAATAATATATCAAAAAAGACGCATAATCACGTCTTTTATGAGGTGTGAGAATCTGACGAAAATTATTCCATATATAAGGGGGCAATTATGAGTGTCACTGTCAGATTCTATGTCAATTATAACATAAACTTATTAATATTTCAAGTTAATCTAGAAAGGAACTGATGTCACTTCTTGTTCCGGTTGACTCGTTCTCTGTCGTAACAGTTGACACAACTCCTGTTTCATCATCTACCCTAGATAATACTTTCTTGACATTAGCGTATGTTTTTTCATTATATTCTGAATGCTCAACTTCACATAATAACTTTATACCTATTAAATCTTTAGCATTTTTAGTATCGAATTCTGCACCATCTTCCATACCAAGTGCAGTATTTAACATCATTCCCATAGCCCATAAACTGATATTGTTGTTAAAATTATAATTGTTGATTAGTGTAGCACCATCTTCAACATCTTTCATATGAAGTACTAGTTTTTCGGGTTTACCGCTAGGTGTGGCTTTAGCATCGGTTATCTCTAACACCCTTTCTCCTTCTTTGACAATTGCGAAATTTCCTTGTAAATTAACTTTAATTCTCATTTTAATCCTCCTCTTTTTGATTATTCTTCGTTAAAGTATAACTTTCAGTTTCTTCTGAATATTGTATATATAAATCTCCATGTTCTTTTTTAAACAATGTTTCATCAAACTTGCATTTGATAGTCTTTTTCAATTTATAATTACCGCAAGACGCAAGATCATTTTCAATCATTTTAGATTTTATTGCTGTTTCGTAATTCTTTAATTGTTTTTCCAAGTCATCGATACCAACTGTATATTTCAGTTCTTTTATTTTCAGATTTAAGTCAAATGCTTTTGCGCAGACATCTTCTAATTCTTCGTCTTTAGTAGCATCCATCGCTCTTATAATATCTAGATACTCTTTGTCGACTTTTTCATCAAATTGTGGTGATATACCGGTTTCAACATAGTTATTCCACCAATCCGTTGCTATAGAAAATAGATCGTCGATATTACAATAATAGTTATTTATTTCGACTAATATATCAGATAATTTTTTAATAACTATGATAGTATTTTCATCATTGACGTTGAATGTTTCAGGATGATTATAATCTTCGTCTTTCAAGAAAGAACATACAAATATAATCCTATCAATACCTTTTAATTTTGCATATTCAGCACCTTGTAGAAGATATTCTACAGGGACATTTTCATTCGTCCACTCTTGAGGTTTTGAGCTTGTTTTGCACTCTACAATGGCTGTTATAGTCTTCTTATCATTTAGCGTTGATACAGCATCCATAACACCACCGAATATATTGCTGTCGTCTTTGAAGTTGTTATATTGGTATTCTTCAAAACTATTACCATAATATTCCTTTATAGGTACGATATTTGGTAATTTAGTAGCGATATATTCAATTTGCTTTGGTTCGATCGCCTTACCAGCTAATGTATATTTAGTATCTTCAAATGGTAATTTTACCAATTTTGTAATTTCTGCCCATGCACCAAATGCGCTTTGGTACTTATTAAGTCCTAGGACACTAGCCATTCTATGACCAGTGATCCTAAGAGTTTGTTTAGGCGGTTCTATAACGATATTCTTTTTTCCTTCTCCATAATCCCAAGATTTTGCCATTATGCACCTCTTTTTAAATCTTCGATAGCGTTTTGGAAACTCAATTTACAGTTTAAGATTTGAACATTAGTGAACTCATTATTCATTAAACTTTGTAAAGTCTTTTCACCAGCTTTATCATTTTTACTTAATTCACGATATTCGTAAATTAAACTTACGATTTCGTCGATATCGGCTTTATTATCGTTACTTTTTTGAGGTGTTTCAGTAATAGTTTTAACTATTTCCGCTTTCTTTTCTGGTGCGACATATACTGGTGTTTTAGGTTTAGATTCTATTGTTTCACGTGCAACATTGTCTACCGAAAAGTCATTATCTTCACCAAATTTTAATTCTTCACCATTTATAATCTTAGGTGTGAAGTTTTTATCGAACCAGTTTCTAAATGCATAACTAGATGCGCTATTAACGGCTTTGTCTATTGAGTCACTACCTTGAGAAACAATGCAATAGTCTTTACGAGCGCCTGATTCGATGTCAGTGAATGTAGCAATACATTTTACCGTTGCGATATTTTGTGGCGCGCCAGTCGCTGGTTTAAATGCTGCTAAGTCGAATCTCATGACATCTACAACATTAAATGCGAAATCTAAACCAACTTCTAAAGCGCAATCTTGTACTACTTGATATAATTGATCGATACTATAATATTCCCCACCACCTAAATTTGTAGGTAACGATTTATCAAGAATAAAATTTCTCTTACGAACTAGTTTTCTAAACTCATTTATCTTTTTAGCGAGGTTTATTTCGGCTAAATGATAATCCCATTCGATATGAGTTTCTGTCAACGGATCAATTGGTACCACTTTAGTTTCCTCTCTGTCTTTCATTTCTTTAACCATATTGATTAATTCTTCTTTTTTCAACTTATCTAACTTCTCTTCCATATATATTTCATTCCCTCCTTTGAAGTCGCTTAGTTTTTGTTTCGTGTATTTAATATACCACAATTTATTTATATCTTCAATCGATACTTTATTGTCGTTGTCGACAATAGGATTTGGTGGACAATTCGCAAGTGAATCGTGTCGACCATCAGCCTTAACTTTATATATTTTTGCGCCATTTTTGACTTTGCCGGCGTAAATACGATTATTTCTTTGTAACTCGATTTCTTCTTTCCCAGGATAGGCTATAACGCATTTTTCATATGTTCCACCCAAATGTGAAATCATTTGAAATCTAAACGTATCATCGCACTTGTTTATAGTTTCTTCGCAAGGAATATCGAATAGTAATTCTTTGATTATAGCTTCAGCACATATCGTTAACGAATTACTTTTAAGATCGTCTTTGAATGAGTAGTGGAAAACCTTGTTTTCTTTGTCCCATTCAAATTTATGCTCACCGGTGAATAAACCACCTTTATAATGAACTTCATAATAGTTGTCGCCTGGATTGGTAATCTCGACGTAATTGTTGACGTCTCTGGCAATCATTTTGACAACATTATCTTCTTCTAATTCTAAACCGGTTAATTTTTGCCATTCGTCCAGCACTTTTAAAGCATCTTCTTTATGAGAATCGTCAATAAAGAACTGAACGGCATCAGTATTTGCTTCAACCATCTCTAAAGTTGGTATTTGCTGCAAATCATATATCAACTGTAATATGAATAATTGACCAGTCGTACAGATTGAGAAACCTTGTAAATTATCATACAATGCGTTGAACGGCGCTCTTAGCGTTCCCGTATAAGCATTGAGTGGTAGTTTCAATCCAGTTTTCAAATCCCCATTGGTTAAGTTCATAGGTTTCAAGAAATCATCGGTTAATAGCCCTTTTTTAGCTTTCATACGCATTTCCAACAAATCAGTGTATGCTTTTTTATCTTTTTGATTTCTACTTGAATACCCATATAATCTTACGAGACTCGGGTACAAACTCGATACGTCGAAGTTCAATAGTATTTTAGTCACAGTGTAGATCATCCCCTCTATCGTAAGTCAATGTACCTTCTTTTATAAAACCGTGGCCGCCGCCGACTCCAACTTGAAAGTCTATTGTTTTCAAATCGAGAAGTGGCGCATCAGGTTTATAATCTAAGTCATTATGTTCTATCAAATCATCAATATAATTTAGAAATTCTTTAGGTATCTTTGATTTATCAACTTGCTTTGGATAGACGTAAGCAAAGTTATCATAATGCTCTTCTTTTTTACCACCTAGTAGGATGGCTGTCAAATTGGCATCGGTTTGTGATAACGCAAATGCCGGTTCAATACCACCTAATTTAGCAATGATAAACTTAGATTTATATTTGTTTATTAATTTTTCAAATACTGAGAACAATGCTTGTACGTCATGCTCACAATAATAAAGTACTTCTTTATACTGACTATCCGTCCATTTTGTCGGTAAATCAAAAGGTATTGTTGTTTCAGTAATATCTAACCGCAAGTTTCCTTCCAACTCTTTTAATGATTTTCTAGGGTTTATTTCATTAAATAAATCCCACATAATTGGTATATCGACTTTTGAAATGTCTAAGTTCCAACCGTTTCCTCCACCGATGATATAATCATTGACATCTTTTAAGTCCTCTGGCGTATACCCGTCAATCCAAGCACGTAATATATGTTTATCGTAATTGTTACAGTTATAACCACATAATATAGGTTTCTCTTTTAGTAACCACTCGTTTAGTTCATCCGCGGTACTATTGTGAAATATCTTTTCTTCTTTAGTATCGTATTTAATAAATACAAATAAGCAATCGTGAGCAAATACTTCGGCGTCGAAAAACCATAATTGTTTTAGTAAATCGTCTATTGTCATATTACTTCTCTTCGTTATTAGAACTCATAGATTCTTTTATTTGATTAGTGACGGCATCAACGATCTTATCCATGGCTTCTTGTCTTCTCTTTCGGTCTTCTTTTTCTTCTATTTTAGCGGCTATTATAGACTCAAATACATTGAATAAGAATACCAAAACTAATATAGCTGTAAAAACTCCAACGACACACCATGCAAAAGATACGATATCCCCATAATTCATATTCATCCCTCCTATTTTTTAATTGAATTATTTGTTTTCGGTTTAATATAAGTTTTACCTTTCGTTTTCATTTTCTTGTCTTTGGGGGTATTACCCTCTGTAGATATCCAAGAAAAATAACCACGTTCTTTAAACACTCTTTTCGCCCATTTCTGTTTTTCCTTGTAATTCTCGAACACCATAATCATCCCTCCTATCATAGTAAACATATTATACCATAAATATTGTAAAAAATCAATCTTGATCTTTCGCGTATTCCCAATAGTAATTACCGGCTTTTTTAACTACCTTTTTACAACAACGGATTATATTACCTTTATTTACGCCCGTTGCATCACCGGCTTTGTTTACACTATCATATGTTTTAATAAAGACTTTATCTAGTGTGTATTGATTCACTTTCTTTGATTTCCTCACGTTTTATCAACTCCTCCTTTAACAATTTTCTAAACGCTTGTTTTTTCATTTCACGCTCATACATTTCTTGTTTCTCTTCGGAAATAAAAACATAATACCCACACCATCTGCACGGTTTTTTATCAACGTGTTCAAATGGATATATATGCATCGCACATCCACATCGTGGACATAGTCTTCTATAATGCGCTTTCACATCTGCTAGTTTTTCAACATTACTTTTTGTCACTTCCTAACCAACCTTTCGTTCTGTAAATACGCTTTCTATGCGAATAAAAACGATTCAACGTACTTACATCATCAACAAGATCGAACACAAAGGCTTCTTTTTTGCCTGGGTATGGTCGTTGTATACGTCCTATACATTGTATGACGATGGCTTCGTCTTTAATTGGTGTAGCGAGGATTATATTACTAAGTATCTTACAATCCAATCCCTCTTTTGCAAGTTTATATGAAGCAAGAAGAATTCTCTTTTTGCCATCTTTGATGTCGTTTAGCGCCTTTTCCCTGTTATACTTTGGTGTTTTACCATCGATTTCGACCGAATCTGGTAAATGTTTTGCGAGTATCTTTAACTGTTCGACTCTATCTGATAATACAATTATACTACCATTTGTTTTTTTACACAAGTCTATGATCAGTTGATTACGTTTTTCGTCAGTAGATATGTCAGTAAGCAACTTTGAAAACGATATCGTCATACCATTTTTGTCAAACACAGGCCTATATGCATTTTGTTCTTCGTCAAATATCGCATATTCTGTAGGTACAAAAACAACTCGAGCTGGTACTTGGAACTTATCCATAGGGAATCTAATTATTTCCTTGTTTTCATATATACCAACATACTCTTGTCCGACTTGTCTAATTTCGTAGATTACATCGCCGATCAATTTTGGTATACACGCCTCCAAACCATCTGCTCTATGCAAAGTTGCAGTCAAACCTAATTTATAACGTGCCGCAAAATAATCAATGCAGATTCTAAACATCCCAACAGCTTCAGCATTAGCGCTAATGTGATGACATTCGTCACAAACTACCAAACCAAACTCATTTTGAGGTATCTCCGATAGTTTTTTAACTAATGTTTGTACTGTCGCGAAGACTATATCTCCTGACAAATCAACTTTCCCATCACTTATTAGTGAAGTTTTAACACGCATTTTATCTTCACAACGATCTTTAGCTTGCTTCACTAAGTCATTAGTATGTGCGATAAACAATGTTTTTTGTTGCAAATAACTAGCACAAGCGAGTGCTATTTCGGTCTTACCAAGTGAACACGGTATCAAAAACACACCGTTTACGTGTTTTTTTAATGCGTCTAAGCACGGTTTCTGATAATCTCGTAAAATTATATCACTTTGCAAGTTTCGTTTAACCACGACGCTAAAATCGTGGTATAGTGACTTATCTGGACATATTTTATATATGTCTTCAAAACATCCGATCGGTAAATATATATTTTCAGAGTCATAATCATACAATTTTATATATTTCGGCGTCTTACCAAGCCAAAAACCCATTCTTTGTTTTTTCGCAAAATCTGGATTCTTAAAATTTAATGATTGTTTACAATAATTTAATATATTTTCCGTCGGATTCTTAATTTGTATTATATTACTAAGAATTATTTCCATGATGACCTCACTAATGCAAGGTTAAATTACAAGAATAACAATTTTCTTTAGTTAGATACCCTTGTTTTTCAAACGTTTCTCTAGCTTTTAACCACGTCGTCCACCAAGTACCTGTTGTATCAGATTTCACATAAATATAAAGGTTATTGCCGGTTGTATCGACAAAATGATTTATCTCGTCTTTTTTCTTATATAAACCTGAACCTTTGAAATATAACTTATCACCTTCAATATGTTTGCATTCAATCATTAAAGATGAACCTTTTCTAATAGCAATGATATCAAAAACCGTCCCTGAATTTTCAGTAGGAACTTTATATACAAAATAATGTTTATGATTATAATAATCAATAATTTCTTGTTCCCACGTTTTTCCATTTATATATTGTTTATACAAATCGTTCACTCCTTTCTAATTTTAAACACCGTCTAAAACTTGACGTTCTACTTCAATAATAAATCTATTATATGTTTTATAAATATTTTTCATCGTCGTTGAATCCAATGTACCCAAAACCTTATAAATATTATATATTTTATGTAATGTATGTACTTTACTACAACATGCAACACATTGTTTATCTAAAAATTTATTCTTATCTATTGACACTTCGATACAATAATTACCGGCTAATGTCGTTTGTGTTGACAGTTTTATAGCGAAAACATTTTTCTTTTGCAAAATACTGTTATCCAATTGTTCGTCATACAACACACAAAAAATACCAACTTTTCTTTCACCCTCAAACTCATTATATGCTGCGCATACTACTGTACCGGGGATGAGGGGGGTATTCCAATTATATTCACCTATCATAATTTCTCCTTTCTTACTATTCTCTAGGTTTTAATTGACCTTTTATCATCATATCATATAAACTACCCTCTCTCGGGAAGTTATAATGATATCCTATAATCTCAGTAAATTTATCAGTATGTGGCTTGGCTTGTAATTCTTCATTTAAAGCCCAATCTTCACCAGCATCTACAATAGGACATCTTGTATCACCTAAGAAACTTTTCTTAATGAATCTTGCACATCCTGAACATAACCCTCTTTGATTGGCTTTCGTTATGTTAAATATACCACCGTCATTCGCTCTTAAACTCATATAAACCATGTCAGTACCATCTAACATATCGACAACTCTGTTGTATTCACTAGTATATAAGAAGTCATCACTATCCAATTGATTGACATATTCACCAACGGCATTGTCATAACCAACGTTTTTAGCGTTTCCTAAACCTTTGTTTTCTGGCAAATTGATAATTCTTATATTTAATTCTTGATGTTCTTGTTGATAATTTGTTATTACCTCTTTTGTATTGTCAGTAGATCCGTCATTTACAATAAGAACTTCTATATCATTTCTTCGTGGTATACTATCTAAAGCTCTTGTTACTAAAACTTCTTGATTATACACCGGTACAATTATAGTTAATTTCATCATTTTCCTCCTAACCATGAACCATTCATGTGATGATATGTATATCCGTTTTCACTATTAAAATAAGATGTTGGATATACGACAAATTCATCAGTGACTTGTATTTCATTTCTATTTCTATCAATACCATGTTTTGACAAAATGTCTGACATTATTTTAGTATTTGTAATCATTTCGAAATCTCGATCATCATAATACTCTAGCATTTCTTTAATAATCGGATTACCTTTTTCAGCACCCATAGTAGCACAAACCGGATAGTTATCACATTCAAATCCGGTGAATGCTGGTAAATCCATAAATACTGATAAATCTTTATATACCGATACATCGGTATCTAGATACAACCCGCCTTCGTTATACAACGCGTATAAACGTATAACGTCACTTGTGAAAGCATACTTTTTAGCGTCATAACTTTTTTTGCAAACTTATTATAATTTATATCGAAGTTGTCTTCGTTCCATTCTTTTATTTCATAACCTAGTTTTTCCCAGGTTTTCATGCAATCTGTTACGAGTTGTGGTTTTTCACCACGACCTAACCAAACATAATGTATTATTTTTGGAATTCTTGACATTCAGACTCTCCTTCATTATCTCCTCTTAATATGTCAAAGACATCATCAATTACTTTTTGTTTATTCTCTACTAAATCATAATCTTGTAATCTTTCTATTGCAGTAAATATTATATTATTTAATCTAATAACTTCACTATTTTGATATTTTACTTCATTTTCTAACTTCCTTTCATATTCTTCATTTTGATTGTCTAATATATCTAAAACATTTTTCCCACACTTTGTTAATACTTCTGCTCTAGCATTTGCTATTATTAATTCTTCTTCACTTGCACCACTAATCATTCTTTATTATCTCCTTGTAATATATTTAATAATTCATCACATTCTATATGGGATAAAGCATATTTATATTGTATTTTTTGTTTATCTTTTATATATTCTATTGCCAATTGGCATCTTGTTTTATAATCTTCTTGACATAAATATTCTTCACGATAATTAAGCATTTGTTCTTCTTTTCTTTCACAACTTCTTTGTAAATATTCACAGCGTTCTTTAATAGCAGTTTTTTCTTTTTCTAATTTAGTTATATAATCTAATACATAATTTTTTTCTGCATAAGTTATATATTTTCCACTTGTTGCTAATATTCTATTTAATTCTTTTATTTCATTATCTTTCATTTATTCATCACCTACTTTTTCTACTAAAATTACATTCATAGGTATTTTTAATTTATCTCCTACTTTTATTTTGTCAGGATTATCTATGTTATTTTCTATTGCAATATGATAATATAACTTGCCAACACCATAAAACTTTTTTGATATTGACCAAAGTGTGTCTCCTTTTTTTACTGTATATCTTTTTATCTTTAACATATCTATTTAATCTCCTCAAAAACATTCCATTTTTTATCAGTAATTACTATTTCATAAGATTTGCCACTAATTGTACTTTCGCTAACTTTTTTTAAATAAATTGAATATTTTTCATCGCTTGTTACAATTAATGAGCATTCTTTTATCAAATGTAATAATGCTTCAACAGTTAATGTTAAATTATCTTTATTCATATTTTATTTAATCTCCTTATGATATTTGTAAGATTTTACACTTAATATTGTTCCGTCTTCTAATTTGCAAATAGGTGTTCCCATACCACCACTTTTATATGCTTTATCAGTATATTTGCACTCATAAGCTATTCCTTCATTATTATCTAAATCTACATAAGTGTAATATTTATTATAATGATTATCTTCATACATAGAAATACCATAAATTAATATAAAAAATGCAGGAATAACAACAATAAACCATAATTTCCATAAGTTATCTCTATCCATACTCTATTTATACCTTACTTTCTAAAATATAGCCACCATTTATAAATGCTTTCATTTATTTTTTGTTCTTTTAACGATAATATTTTTTTATTGTTTTCTTCATATAAACTAATTTCTTCTTCTATTAACTTATCACTTTTTAATTCTGGATATAAAGTAACTAATGTTATGTAACTTTCATTAGTTTTAAGTTCCTTAAATGTTTTATTCTCATGTTGCATATACTCTCTTACTACTGATGCTACTTTATTTTCTATTTCTGAATTTTGTGTTTGATATAATTCTATTTTATTATCTATTACTCTACATTCTACTAAACACACGGTTACATATACTAATGCTATCATTTTTATAACAAAAGCACATATTGGTAAAAATGCAAGATCATCATTATCGGTAACCATTGTCCATATAAAAATTCCTATTGAAATTAATATTAAAACTATAATCATAATTAATTCACTTCACTTTCTAAATCAGTATCTATCTCTTTAATAATTTTTACAAAAGTATTATCATCAATATTAAATGATTGTCTTAATTTATTTAATGTTTTTATGCTATATACATTATTTGATAATGCTTTAATTTCAGTATTATCTTTTGTTAAACCTAACAAATTTTGAAATTCTAATGTATTATGGTATCCATATGCAAACATACATCTTGCTAATGTTGTATCTTTTTTAGATTTATGTACCCTTTCTGCATAACCTTTTAATATTTCTAAAATATCAAGTAAACTTTCTTGCGATAAATTTAAAAACATTTTATTTAATATTTCATTTTTTAAAACACTATCATCAAGTTTTATTTTTAAGCCCATTTCTTCTTCACTCATACTTATTCTCCTTTTACTTTCAACATATTTATATCCATCTTTGTATTTTTTAAATAATGTCGTTGCTTTTATATGAACTATTTTATTTTTGTCTTCTTCTAGCCAACAATAACTATATAATCCATCTAAATGCCCGAATATCACAACTATGCCTTTTTTATTATCGATGTCGTCATCAAAATATAATTTGATATTTTGATTTTCAGGTAATTCATATAATTTTTTCATAATCCTAATATCCTATATTTTAGTTCCAATTTTTTAGATATATTTTCTTCACAATCACAATCTTTACTATGATCCCTTTTATATCCTAATAAATATGCTCTTTTATGTACTTTTATTTCACTAGAATAACTTTTAGATGATCTTGTTACAGGTAAATTCATACGAAATCTTTCATCAACAATTAATAGCCCTAATCTGTCTATTTCTTTATTAGTATATTTATAACAATCATATACTGTAGTACATTTTTTTGTATATTTAATTTTCATCTTTATCATCTCCTTTTAATATATTTAATAAATCTTTTAGTATTTTTTGATATTGTGATTTACCCCATTGATAATTGGTATATAATTGTTCAGTTGTTATATAATCTATAGCTTTATCTATTCTTTTTTTATATTCATGTGCTACAAAATTAGCAAACTTTCTCGATGTAATAAAATCTTTATCTACCTTGCTCATGGTTGCCCCCTTTCAATTTTATCTTCGTCTTTTAATTCTTTTAATTTATTATAATATTCTTGAACAAAGCCCCCACCACCATATTCCTGTAATTGATTAAACAAAAAACTTTCAAATTTATTAACGATTTTTTTATACTTATTTTTTTCTTTCAATGCTTTCTTATACTTTTCTTCAAGCACTTCATAAGCACTTTTGTTATTAAGTTTTTCATAGCCAATTGCATTATGGCAAACAAGATAGTTAATAACATCACTCATTTTGTCAACTTCAATTGGTTTAATATCTTGAAAATAGACTTTATACATTTTTTCTTTCCCTTTCCATATCGCCCCTATCGATAGAACGACATATACTATTTTCATTATCGGTATTGTATATATAAATAGGTGTATTAACCACACCTCTGTTTTGTGTTGGTTTCAAAACCCTATTTAACCAATCCCAATCTTCCATAGCATTCATATTTTCATTAAAACACTCATTACCTATCATTTTTCTTGTAAACGTATAGCCCCAAACAGCCCAATTCCATTTTATACTATCTTTTGGTATTTCACCGTCGGTTCTTTTGCCATTTGACATCCAATGATATATTAGATAATCGTAATCTTTTCGGATATTTGTATAGATTACATCAAGAAAGTCGTCAGTAATATCGTCATCACTGTCTACAAATTGAATATAATCACCAGTTGATAGTCTCAAGCCTATGTTTCTACTGTATGAAACGCCAGAGTTTACGACATTCTTTATAATATTTATGTCACCTTCATAGTTGTCGAGCCACGACGTATCTTCAGTAGAGTGGTCATCAACCAATATTATTTCCGTTTCTGGGTACTTTTCCTTTTGATGAATCAGCTTTTTAATAAGTGGTTCACACCATTTTCGTGTGTTATAATAAGGTATTATGACGCTGAGATAGTCATTATTCATACAATTCTCCTATCATTTCTTGTTTTATTTTCTTCCATTCATCGAATGTAATGATACCTCTGTCATATTTTTCTTGTAAATTAAAATAGCATTGTTTTAGGTATCTATTGTTGTGTTCTGGGTATGGTAGTTCTTGATATGGTGATTCTTCATTAATATCTTCTTCACAAAATTCTAATATTTCATCATAATATTTATTTTGATGTTTTATTTTTCTCATAGTTAATACAGTATCTAAATGTGCTAGATATTGCATGAAATATTCTTTGTTGTGATCTTTAACATAACTAACCAACCTATGTTTCAATGTTCCTTTTTCCCATTGTCTTTTAATTGCGATACATTCTCGCCATTGACTAACTAACATCGCGTTAGGCAATACTGGGATTAATTTATAATGCCATAAACGCATTACTCATCCTCCTTATAAAAATCTTTATTTCTTTTGAATAATTCTTCGTTAGTCATCTCATCATCGCCTAGATGTAAAACCTCGTAAGTTCCATATTTTTCTTTACATTCTTTTATTCTCTGGGGTCTATTTTCGATCAAATCTCCTCTAGCGAATCCACGACAGCTACAATAATGACTATACAAACCTTCTCCGTTTTCCGCGACTAAGGTATAAACACCTTCCCCGTCTTGTGTTCCATCTCCATAACTAACTATATATAATTTCATATTATTTTTCATCCTTTTCTTTTCGTAACTTATTGATTTCATCCTTGGTTTCTGAAATCCACTCCAACATTTTAATATGTTGCGAGATCAACGTAGTATTATTCTTTTCATTTTCAATAATTATATTTTCTAATTCTTGAATTCTTTCTTCTTTCTTACGTATTTTTTTCAATAATCTCATAAATTGCATATTTACACCTCCTATATTCACATTTAATCATTTATTTTTAGCAACTTTATGTAGGAAATAATCGTCAATAATGGTGTGTATTATATCATGCGCGTTAGCAGTTATATCACACCATGTATCTTCGTCTTGATTATCCAAACTAGAAAATGTTAAAAACATACCTCGATAGCAATGCAATAACTCGTGATATAATGTTTTCCGTTTTTGTTCTTCGCTCATGTTTCTATACAACCATATCTCACATGTGTCAAAATGAGTCCTACCGAAATAATATTCGTTATTATTCATTTTGTCTAACCCACCATCGTCTTCCCAGAATACTTCTTGTGCGACTTCTTTTATGATCCATCTTCGATCATTCATCATAAATGTCATAATTTACCTCCTCCTAAAACGTAATTGATTGTCCGTGGTTATTGATCTGATAATGATTTATCATAACCACTAACTCACTCAAATACTTATAATCTCCGTGTTTACTTTTAAAATATCTTTTAAATTCCATCGTCGATGCCGATGGGAAATCTTTATACATCTTAAAATATAACATAAGTTGAAAACGTTCATATTCTTCCTTTTTATTTTTCTTCGTCATCGTAATCTCCTAATCTTATAACCACAATTTTATCTCTTTTTCTTTCAAATATTTTGCGTACTTTATAATCGATATCACTATCTTTTAAAGGCGGATTAAAACACTCCTCATTATAAGCATGAGCGAGTAAACCTATCTCGTCAAAACCCAAACGGGTCTTCGTATATAAGTAATTTATGTATGCGAAAATTTCGTTGTCTCGATTTCCGCGTTCCACAACTTTGTTTTTCTCAAAAAAATCTACGCGTTTATTATCGTTTTCACTAACAACATCATTTATATCAAGTATATATTTTCGCAAACTTTCCGGCATTTCTTTAATATTTTCCGCCGTCCCTGACAATTTATAAGGCACGCCATTAATACTACTAGGTTCTATCAATATGTAACCTTTCGTTCTAACATCAATACCGGGATAATCTTTAAAAAAATTAGCTTTATTCTTAACCTTATCAAGTTCACTATCTGATTTAAAAATCAAATGCGTACCACCACTGGGTGTCTTTTGACTTAACGTATCCACATCTTTGAGTCCTATTGATGATAATAATTTTTCAAAAGATGCGACACCATTGACACCATCGTGCATATCAATATCGATTATAAATAAATTATTCGCCACTGCTGGTAACCCAAAATTCGGATCATCCCCATTTTCAAGCCAATAAGCAACCTGTAAGGGGTCACTTGACGCATTTAATTGCCAAGTGGCCACCTTAGGTTCTTTTGAATTATTCCAAACTGGGAATACTTTCAACCCAAACTTTAAGAAGTTATCATTCAGTATTTTGTACTTGTTCATCCTTCTTCATCCCTACTTTCTTAATCCAATATCGTTGTTGACCATACTCACCAAACGACTCTCTCGTCGCGGTGCGTTGCCAATCATACATTTTATTCATAATAACAGCGATTTGTCTCGCGTCTCTTGTTGTAAACTTTGTCCTAATACCATTACAACATTTCGTATATATCTCAAGACTACATAATTTATATCCTTTAGGGAGACTATCAATATAATTTCTAATCAAACCTTCCAAAGGATTGTCATCCGTATACAAACCACGAACGTTTTCCACAATCTCATTATACTCCGCCGGAATCGTTGTGTAAATATCCTCATTCATATATTTATAAAATGCTTCTCGCCAACAATTAAGTATATATTCTTTAATCTCGTCAATATTCTTGAAGAAATTACTAGCATTTATATTGATACTAATAGGTAAATATCTACGATTTCCCGTCAAATCACTCATGAATTGTACATCATTTGTCGTCCCGATAAAGATACACGATCTCGGAACAACTTCCGCCGTATGAGCATAAGGGGGACGATACTTATCGTATTGCCTTGTGATGAAAGCCTTAATCGCCTCAACTTCACGTGCCCTAACCATCGCAAGCAATTCCGCAAACTCACAAATCCACGAGCCACTAATATTTTCAATCCCTTGTTGACCCTCAATCGTGGTAACCTCCGTATAAGCCTCATCATCGAGAGCGAGTAATCTCGCAAGTGTCGACTTACAAGTCCCTTGCCGACCCTCGAAAATAACCATATAATCGAACTTACTTCCCGGCTCATACAACCTTTTAATACCACCGAAGAACAACATTCTCGCAACTTCTCTAGCGTACACTTTCATATCACTACTCGAAGTATCGACATCACAAATAGTATGAAAGAACTCATCAATTCTTTCCACCCCATCCCACTTATCATATTCTATAATATTTTTTATAGGATGATACGACGAAATATTCCCAGGCCTATTCAAAGCATTCCAAATAAACTTATCGTCGTGAATTTTATAAACACGATCAAGATATGAAATGATACCTAATAACTCACCATTCTTCATCGTCTCCCCATCGAACTCCAAGCAATGCGTAAACTCATTAAACCTAATATGTTCTTTAATGTACCTATCATTTTGCATTATCAAATCATAATTACTAACATTATTTTGTGCCAAGTTTCCATCTTTCGTAAAAACGAACTTATCAACATTATTTTTATAAAAATCTTCTTCCAACGCGTCACTAATATTCTTATTATACTCTTCTAACTCTTTATTTCTTTTTTCTTTCTCTAAATTTTGCGTATATTCTTCTAATTCCTTCGCCCTTTTTTTCTCGAGTTTCTTCCGAGCCTGAGCTTCATATCTTCTTCTAACTTCCAAATGCCATTCTAATTTTCTATTCTTCTCTTCAATCGCTTCTTTTTTCTTCAAATCTCTATCTTTTAATTCTAAAATAAAATCTTTAACCAAAACCTCTGAATTAAACTCTTTCGCCCTAGCAAGTAATCTTTCACATACTCGTTCACGTTCAAATTCATCGTCATAAGTATTATATAATGCTTTAATAATCTTCCTATCCGTAACTTGATGTGCATTCAAACTCTCAATATCGCGTATGTCCTTACAAGGCTTTTGCATATCTTCACTCTTCATTTTTCATCTCCTTCTTATGCTATGCAATATAATTATATCATATCCGCAACCGAAGAGCAATATAATTTTTTACTTTACAGTAGTCAACCCTGCTGTTTTTTGTAAATGTCAACTGGTAGTTGAAAATGGGCGCTGACACTAGACAACTTTTTTTCAAGACTTTTATAAGAAAAAAAAAAAAAAAAAAAAAGGATTATTATTTT
>Ga0265298_10000574_pt1 | contig 54599 bp, 36 predicted proteins | sample AusTroGonzalo_MG_3_FD_193486 | JGI IMG/M metagenome (GOLD analysis project Ga0265298, IMG submission 193486) | Bovine rumen microbial communities from tropical cattle in Woodstock, Queensland, Australia - Gonzalo_01 | ecosystem: Host-associated > Mammals > Digestive system > Stomach > Rumen ... | reverse complement strand
CATAGGGGTAAAAATTTTTAGTAAAAATGGATTTATTCCTTGGCATTCTACTCTCCTTCTTCTAATTTATCTGCGTGAAATTTTTGTCCGCAGGGGCAAAAATTTTTAGTGAAAAGGGTTCGCTATGGAAATCAAACGGGATCTTTACCTGGACAGGATCAAGGTGAGACGTCATAACGGTCTCATCAAAGTCATTACCGGCATCAGGCGCTGCGGTAAATCCTATCTTTTGAATAATATTTTCTACAACTTCCTGATCAATAACGGAATCCGGGAAGACCACATCATTCAGATAGCCTTTGACATCCGCAGCAGCAGAGAATGGCGCGATCCCGAAAAACTGTGTGAATACATCAACTCCAGAATGACCGACCGGAAAATGTATTATCTCCTTCTGGATGAAGTACAAATGCTGGATGATTTCTCTTCGGTCTTAAATGAATACCTGCGCCGTCCAAACGCGGATATCTACGTCACCGGCAGCAACTCCCGTTTTTTATCCACAGACGTTTTGACAGAACTGCGCGGCAGAGGTGACGAGATCCACATCTATCCCCTTTCCTTTTCTGAATATGCTTCTGCTTTTGAAGGAAATATAAATGACCAGTGGCAGGAGTATATTACTTACGGAGGTCTGCCTTTGACCGTCAACATGGAGACTGACGAACAAAAATCCAGCTACCTCAGCAATTTATTCATAGAAACATACTTAAAAGATATCCTTGAAAGAAACCGGATCAAAAACGATGATGAGCTTTCGGAACTGATCAACATTCTGGCTTCGGATATTGGTTCTCTGACAAATCCTTATAAACTTTCCAACACCTTCAAATCCGTCAAAAAAATCAATATCTCTCCTGTCACCCTTTCTAAATACGTTAAGTATCTGGAAGAAGCCTTCATCATCAATGAGGCTAAACGATATGATGTTAAAGGGAAAAAATACATTGATACTCCATTTAAGTATTACTTTGAAGATATCGGCCTGAGGAATGCCCGGCTTGATTTCCGCCAGATCGAAGAAAATCACATTATGGAGAACATCATTTATAACGAGCTGAGGCTGAGAGGTTATAAAGTAGATGTAGGCGTTGTCAGCTCTAAAGAAAAAACACAGGATGCCGATTATGTCAAAAAGCAGTTTGAAGTTGATTTTGTCGCCAATCAGGGAAACAAAAGATACTATGTTCAATCGGCTTATCAGCTCAATAATGACGAAAAAACAGAACAGGAAAAACGCTCTCTCAAAAAAATAGAGGACTCTTTCAAAAAAATAATCGTCATCAAAGACAATATCAAACTGAGAAGAGACGAAAACGGTTTTGTCACTATTGGCATCTGGGATTTTCTTTTAAATCCAAACAGTCTGGATCTGTAATGGATCTTTTTCTGTGAACAACCCTCTGAATATTTTAAGAACGGATTGTGGACAAGCCGTGAAAAACTTTAAGAACTCCGGTTTCCGGGAGATATTCAGAGCGGTTTTCTTTTTTATTCACAGCGAAACTCCTTTTCATCTTCCTCAAGATGTGACCGTTAAGGAGATATTCCATCTATTCACCCCTCCTAATAATAATAATTTTTTAAACCTAAAAAAAGAATAGTAGTATCTTCGCCCATTCAACAGTGAAGTAAACTGGACAACCTTTAAAAAATGTTGTATTATCTGTGGCGGTTTGATGGATAAGTAAACTGGAGAATTGAACAATGAAACTGACTATCGCAAAAGAGCATTTGATTTACGGACTGCAAGCGGTTCAAAACGCTGTATCTGAACGCCAGACACTGCCTGTTCTTTCTAACGTCCTGCTTCGCACTGTGGAAGGCGGACTGGAAATCACCGGCACCAATATGGATCTTAAAATCATTTGCACCGTCAAGGCGACTGTTGAGGTTCACGGAACAACAACACTGCCGGCGAGACGTTTCCTTCAGATCGTCAGCAAGTTGCCCACTCCTCTTATTTCATTGAGTGTGAATGAAAAGCACCAATGCACTATCGAGTCGGGAACCGTTTATTTCAAGCTCTTCGGATTGCCGGCGGAAGATTTTCCTCTTATCCCTCAGATAGACCAATCCCAGTATGTTGTTCTCAAGGCGCTGAATCTGAAGAAGATGGTGGAGCGCACCGCTTTTGCCATGTCTTTGGAAGATACCCGCGCTGTCCTGAACGGATTGAACTTCTGTGTGATGGGCGGAACATTGACGCTGGTGGCAACAGACGGCCGGCGGATGGCTCTTTGCGAAGACAATGTCATCGCCAATTCCGGCGACGGTCAGTGCATCATTCCCAGTAAAACCGTTTCCGAGCTGAAAAAGCTGATTTCCGTGGACAGTGAAGTCAAAGTCTGCTGGGAACCTCGTCAGGCGCTCTTCATGATACAAGGTGACAAAGGATCAACGATCCAGCTGATCACCAAACTGATGGAAGGTGTCTATCCCAACTATAAGCAGGTCGTTCCGGTCGAGCTGAAACATTCCCTGGTGCTGAGCCGCGAAGAATTTTTGAACGCGCTGACCCGTGCCGAGCTGATGACCAGCGAAAGAAGTCACGTTGTCAAACTGCAGTTCGCGAACAATCAGCTGACACTCACCGCGAATTCCGCGGAAGTGGGTGAAGCCAAAGAAACGATGATAGTCAGTCACGAAGGACCGGAGATCAGCATCTCCTTCAATCCGACATTCCTGATGGATCCGCTCAAGACACTGGATGACGGAGAAGTTTTCCTGGAGATCAACGACGAGTTCAGTCCGGCGCTGCTGAAAACGAAAGAAAAATGCCAGTTTGTGGTCATGCCCATGAGATCACCGACGGCATAGTTTATTTGTGAGCTTAGGCGAAGAAGATCCAAAACCTGATTTTCAGATAGACAGGACATCTACGCAGAGAATGTTTCTGCTGATGGGAATCGTTCTGTTGCTGGATCAGTTTACAAAGGTGGTCATCAGCCACACGATCCCGTTCAATTCCAGCCGCGAAGTCATATCCGGCTTTTTCTCGATAGTCCACTGGGGCAACACAGGAGCGGCCTGGAGTCTCTTTCACGGGAAAAACTTTATTCTGGGCTGTGTGGGTGTTTTTTCCCTTTTCGCTCTCTATTATTTCAGGTACTACTTTTCCTTTTCCAGCAGGCTCGGGCAGATCGCCATCGGCATGGTCATGGGAGGAATACTGGGGAACCTGATAGATCGTTTCTTCAGAGGTCATGTGGTTGATTTCCTTTATTTCTTTGTGATCAGCAAGAACGGAAAAGAAATCGGTTACCCTGCCTTCAATCTGGCAGACGTGGGGATCTGTGTCGGGATAGGAGCCATCGTCCTTCTGGAAATTTTCCGCGCGAAAAAGCCGCAGCAAGAGATAAAGTGAAAAACATTCCTCTTTATCTGACAGGAGCCACAGCTGTGGGAAAATCAAAACTCGCTCTTCAGTTGTGTCATCATCTCCGGGGAGAGATCATCAGCGTGGACAGTATGCAGGTCTATCGCGGATTGGACATCGGCACGGACAAACCGGATATCCAAACACGCGAAGAGATCCCCCACCATCTGATTGATATCCTCGATTTAAAAGAAAGTTTCGACGCGGGACGTTTTGCCGTGCTGGCGGATCAGGCCGTGAAAGATATCCAGTCCCGTGGAAAAGTTCCCGTCTTTTGCGGCGGCACGGGGATGTATTTCAAAGCTTATCTGGAAGGACTCATAGACGCTCCTGCCGGTTCGGAACAGCTGCGCAGGGAATTAGAGAAAATGTCCTTGGAGGAGCTTTGCGCGAGATTGGAAAAAGAAGCTCCCGATTCTGCCAAAAAAATAGACATGAAAAACCGCCGCCGTGTGGAACGCGCGCTGGAGATCGTTCTGCTGACTCAGAAAGATTGTTCCCGGCAACGGACACAATGGAACCGCGAGGCGGCTGATATCCCCTTCTTTTTCATTTTGCAGAGACCGCGTGAGGAATTAGTCGGGCGCATCGATCAGCGGGTCGAAAAAATGTTTCAAAGAGGACTGGTCGAGGAAACAAGATCGCTCCTCAAAAACGGTCTGGAGGAAAATCGCACGGCGATGCAGGCTATTGGTTACCGGCAGGTCGTGGAGTACCTGCATGGTCAGGGAAGTCTGGAAGAGACCAAAGAGAAAATCAAGATCCGCACCCGGCAGTTTTCCAAGCGGCAGGGAACCTGGTTCCGCGGACAATTCTCTTACGGACGCTGGATCAAGGCCAAAGAGGATATCGAACAACAAGCCAAAGAAATCGCGGAACAATATCAAACTTTTCAAAAGGATCCATGAAATCACTGGTAACAACGAATACGGTCAAGAAAACGGAACGTGTTTTTTTGGTTGGAGTCCAAATCAACGAACGCGGCATGATCGAAGTCCAGGAATCCCTGGACGAGCTGGCGGAGCTGGCCAAGACAGCGGGCGGCTTTGTCGTTGACAGAGGGACCCAGGTATTGGAGCGGCCCGTGGCGGCGACCTTCATCGGTTCGGGCAAGGCGCAGCAGTTCGCCTCTCTTTGCAAAGAGAAAGAGATCGACACAGTGATTTTTGATGATGAGCTGAGCCCGGCTCAATCGAAAAATCTGGAAAATGTTTTTCAGTGCAAGATTCTGGACAGAACGTCTCTGATCCTGGACATCTTCGCCCAGCGCGCTCAGACCCGTGAAGGTAAACTTCAGGTGGAGCTGGCGCAGCTGCAGCACCTCCTGCCCCGTCTGACGGGTTACTGGTCGCACTTGTCGCGTCAGAAAGGCGGCATCGGTATGCGCGGCGGTGAAGGTGAAACTCAGCTGGAAGCCGACCGCCGCAAAGTTCAGGAAAGGATCGACAAGATCAAACGAGAACTGACACTGGTCCAGCGTCAGCGTTCCACACGCCGGGAAGGCCGCCGGAGAAATCTGTGGCCGCTGGCTTCGATCGTCGGCTATACCAATGCCGGCAAATCAACACTCTTCAACGCGCTGACGGGTGCGGGCATTCTGGCGGAGGACAAACTTTTTGCCACACTGGATCCCACGACACGAAGACTGCGTCTGCCCACGAATCAGAATGTTCTGCTTTCGGACACGGTGGGATTCATCCGCAAGCTGCCGCATCAGCTGGTGAATTCCTTCAAGGCAACTCTGGAGGAAGTGGTCCGCGCGGATGTTCTCCTTCATGTGGTGGATATCAGCCATCCTCTGGCGGAGGAGCAGATCCAGAGCGTTCAGCAAACGCTGACGGAGATCGGCGCGCAGGAAAAACCGACACTGATGGTGCTGAATAAAATAGACCGCGAAGGTTGCGGTATTGCCGTGAACCGGATACAGGAACAGTATCCCAATGTCGTCGCGATCTCGGCCAAGACTCACGCCGGTTTCGAGGAACTGATGGCAGAGATCGGAGCCATGCTGAGACCCATCCGTGTGGCCTGTGAACTGGGCATCCCTCATACGGAATCCGCCATGATTGCCAGACTCCATGCTGTGGCTCAAGTCGTCAGCGCGAATTATGATGACCCGGAGACCGCGAAATTTTTCGCGCGCATCCCTCCCTATTTGGAAAACGAATTCAAAGCGTATATCCTGAGCGACGAAGACTCACAAAAGGAATAAAGATTTGCTTTAAAAAAAAGAAAGGCAGGAAAAACTCCTGCCTCTTTTTTATCCCAAAATTGTTATTAGAAATTTCTAAACTTAATACATGGGTTCTATTTCCGGAATCAGATCCTTATTATCCGTATCGGGCCTCACCACGTCATAATCCGACAGAGAATCATCCATAGATATACTCACGCGATCTATTTCCTTTGTTTCCGTATTGATTTCAATAGTAACAAAGTAGAACGGTTCTCCTCCTGTCGCTCTCCACCGGACGAAAGCGCGCGGGATCTCTTTCAAAATCTCGCCTTCAGGCGGAAAAGGACCATCCATTTGATTAGGCCGTTTTCTGCCTTTCATCAGTTCCTCAAAGCCCAGACAGTTCATGAGTTTCTTGCTGTATTCAATGATTTCAGTCTCTGACATTTTGTTGGTTCCGTAATAGTCCTCCGGATTTATCTCTTTATCCTCCATTGTGAAAAAGCAATGAGGAGAAATCACTTCCACATTGCATTGGCCGCGATGCACACCGTCACTTATACTGACAAAAAAGCGAGACCCGCCAATGTTGAACTGCCAGCCATTTTTCAGGAATAGCTTTCCACCAAGGTATCCTTTGGGATCAACTTTGAATTCCTTTACTTGCTCCGTGGTTACAGGCAATTCTATGGGTAATTCCAATTTTTTAGCTATCCGGGTCACTTCGGGTAGCATCAAGGCCAAAACCGCGTTGGAATAAACCGGTGTCACATGGATATTTTTTCCTATCAAAACAGATCGTTTTCCATAAACACGCTGCTGATATTCCGTTTCGGTCTCCACTTTTTCTGTCAATTTCAAGGGAAGCCCTTCCGGAGTTTGATAAGAGAAATGTTTCGCCAGGTTTTCAATGGCCGGTTTCACCCAAAAGCTGACTATCTGTTTCTTATCGGTATTGATCTCAACCTCAAAATAATTTCCGGCGGGCTTGTCCAGATCATTGAAACCTCTGTCATGCAAACATATCCCTCTATAATTATCCCAACTTCCGCTCAGGTTTTCCCCCCAGGAGACTTTCGCGTAAGGAACCTGACCATCCTTCACATCAAAAGGCCCCTCAACTTGCGGCTCACCTTCTATCGAAAACAGAACATCGCTATAGCCTGTTTTGCACAACCTTTCTTTCAGCTGACGAGCCATACCGATGATCTCTTCCCGACTCATTCGATTTTTTCCCTTAAAGGCCGAAACATCCTCGGTATAAACGCTCTCATCATCTCTGTAAAAACGTTTACTAAAAGTGCTTTCATAGAACAAACTGGATGGCGAATGATACAAATAGAACAAACCGCATGGATTCATCAAAAGACTGGATCCGTCTGCAAAACCTGTCGTCACTTCCGGGCTGGCCTGATAAATTGATATCGCCTTCACCTGTTCCGCGCTGAACGGCTGAGGCAACGGCAGTTCGAGCTGTTGGACTGCTTCTGCCAGCCGGGGCAGGATCGCCTGATAAACCGCGTTGGAGTAACCCGGTGTGATATGGAGCCTTTCTTGATAGATATGTGGACTCCACGTTTTCTGCTGCTGTGCTTGTTCTGGAGTATCCACAGCAAACATGTTCACTACTAAAAGTGCCGTAAAAACACTGAATAATAATTTTTTCATCATCCTATTCTTTAATTAGCTTTTTCTTTTTTGATTCGCGCCCGATAAGCTGCTTCCGTTTCGGGATACAGATCCTCGTCCTCTGCATGTCCCATTATCAAATCATAATCTTTAAACAAAGACTTATTCACAAAAACTCCCACTCTATCCAGTTCTTTTGTCTCTGTATTAAATTCTATTTTTATAGAATTATTCGAGCCTTTCAATGTGTTATCCCAGCGGATAGAGACACGAGGAATCTCTTTTCCTATCCTGCCTTCAGGTTCAAAAGGTCCCTTCATTTCATCTGGATGGTCTTTATCTTTCAACAGCTCTTCATATCCCAGACGAGCGGCGATGTCTTTGCTGTATTCGATAATCTCAGCTTTTGTCATTTTGTTGGTTCCATAAAAATCCTTCAATCTGTTTGCATTCCATGTTATTGGAAAAAAACTATAGGGAGAATACACATCCAATTGATAACCCTTTTCAGGGTTCCAGCTTCCATCCATACAAAATTCCCAGCCGTTTTTTAGAAAAAGCCGACCTCCAATATAGCCATATTGGCTAACTTTGAATTCTTCCACCTGATCTTCTGTAATGGGTAATTCAATAGGCAGTTCCAACTTTTTGGCTAATTCCGTTACTCTGGGCAGCATTATCTTTAAGACAGCATTAGAAAAGGTTTTCGTCACATGAACTCTTTGACCTACAAGGGTATATCTTTTCCCAAAAATGCGTTGTTTATATTCCGTTTCAGTTTCCGGCTTTTCTTTTAATTCAAAGGGAAGTCCTTCCGGAACTTGATAGGAAAAATGTTTTGCAATGCTTTCGAGTGAGGGTTTCACCCAAAAACTGACGATCTGTTTTCTTCCAATATCGATCTCTACCTCGAAATAATTTCCAGAAGGTTTGAGCGCGTCGTATATACTTCTACAGACTATAGGAAGTCTTTGATTATACCAGCCTCCATTAAGATTTTCTCCCCAAGATACTTTCGCGTAAGAAACAAACCCTAACCCTATATCATAAGGCCCATCGATTTGTGGTTCTTCCTCTATCGAAAACATGTCATCACTATAGCCTGTTTTGCACAACCGCTCTTTCAGCTGACGAGCCATATCAATAACTTCTTCTTTTTGCATCTGTATTCCTTCACCTGGTGGAAGATGAGCCTTATTAATGGCATCAACATCAAGGACTGTACCCATAACTCCGGTAACATAAATAGCTCGGCTGCGAAAAGGAGCTTCATAAAACAAGCTAAACGGGGAATGATAGCGATAGAATAAACCAAATGGATCCATCAAAAGGCTGGAATCATCCTCAAAAACAGGTATTACATCCAGACCGTTTTCACCGATGGTAACGCCTTTCAGTTGTTCAGTGCTGAATGGGTGAGGCAACAGCGGCAGTTCAAGTTGCTGGACTGCTTCTGCCAGCCGTGGCTGGATCGCCTGATAAACCGCGTTAGAATAAGTTGGTGTAACATGTATCGATTCCCGATGGGATAGTTGATCGCGCCACTGCACGGCTTTCACTTTCTGTTCTGGTGTTGGTTCCGTATCCGCAGCAAAAATATTTGCTGCCAAAAGTGCCGTAAAAACACTGAATAATAATTTTTTCATCATCTTATCCCCCGATCAGCTTTTTTTACATCTACAAAATCCGATCTTATTTCCACAAGACAAATCTAATTTAGCATTAGAAAAACAAAATGTCAATAACTTCAAAAGGCCATACAGAGATTTTGTTTTTCAAAGAAAAAAGGCAGGAAAAACTCCTGCCTCTTTTTTATCATTACGTAGAAAGAGCAACTAATATGAGATGTATAAGTTTATCCTCTTTTCATTTTTCTTTCCATCCCTCTGTTTTTAGGATGAAAAGTGTTTCCGCTCACTTTACAGGGACAATTTTGACCACGGAAAGAATCATCCATGAAACGATTCCTTTGACCTTTCATCATCGGTCCATGATTTCTGGCCATCATTTTTCCGGGGAAGTCTCTTCCCTGTCTGACCATAGCACAAGGCTGATCAGGAGCTGAGTTGTTTCTGAAGGCACGGCCTTTTTTGACACGAGCAAAGTTGCCATTTTTCTTCAGAGCTTTTTTCTGTCCATATAGGCGTGTGAACTTTTGATACTGTTCCTCGGAAAGGATATTCTTCAGCTGTGCTTTTTGGTCTTCTGTCAGTTGCAGAGTTCCGGCAGGTGCTTTTTGTACTTCAGGAGCCGGCGGTAATTCCGGGCTTTCCTGTGCGGTGGCGTTCCATGTGATGGGCGCGCTGGCAGCGATCAGCATCGCTGTAATGATCGATAGTTTTTTCTTCAACATATTTTATTCCTTTCTGTGCCGCGAGTGCTAATGAGCAGCACATGGAATTAAAAACCGCGCCTTTCAAAAAGTTGCGAAAAAATTTTATTCCGCGGGCCAGACGAAAGTTCCGACCGCGCCCGGAGGCAGACGGAAGTTGGCGCTTTGACCTTTGTGCTGGATGCGTCCGCCGCCGCTGATCCAGGAATCATTGGCAACGATCAGGACGATTTTTCCATCCGGTGTTTTGAACGCTACATTGGGCAGCACATTGCTGTGTTGGACAACGGTGGCACGCTTGACTTCCCGGCGTTCCTCATCCGAAGTGATGTTGATCGTGGTGTCATAAGGAGCCGTGGAAGCGATGCGGACCGAACCCGGTGGAACCAGTTTCGAGGCATGCGCAATGACATAGTAAGCCAGATTGCGTGTGACCTGATCCCCTTCCAGTGTCAGTGCTCCCTGACAGATTGGACAGCCGCCGTTGTCTGTGTGCGGATCATTATTTTTATCCGCGGCCAGATTCCAGAGGATGACATTTTTGCTCCAGTTTCGGGAGCATCCGATGATGAGTCGCTTGACCTGTTCAGCGATGGCGATGGTTTGAATGCCGGGACGTTCGATCACCATCTGTTCGGTGAAATAGAGATCCTTGTCGGGCCGCGCCTGATGCACCAGAGACAGAGCACTGATGTCGCCGCCGTAATGATGGAATCCGGAACCGTTCACATATTGCGCGGCATCGGGATCGCTGAGAACGCTCAGAGGATAATCGGGCCGATCACAGTTGTGGTCAAAGAGAACGATCTTGGAGGTGATGCCGTTCTTTTTGAAAAGCGGTCCCAGATGTCTTTTGATGAACAGCTGCTGATCCAGATCGGTCATCACCATGCTGGGTGTGTTATTGGAATTGAGCGGTTCGTTCTGGATGGTGACCGCGTCGATCGTGATCCCTTCTTTGGCCATGGCCTGGATGTATTTTACAAAGTAGAGCGCATAGACATCGTAGCATTCCTTTTTCAGAGAGCCGCCGCGGACTTTGCCGTTTGTCTTCATCCATGTGGGCGCCGACCAGGGGGAACTCATGATCTTGATATTCGGATTGATGGCCAGGACTTCTTTCAGCATCGGGAGGACACAGTCATGATCGTGGCCCAGGTCGAATTTTTTCAATTCAAAGTCAGTCTCCCCTTCCGGCAGATCGTTGTAGGAATAGACAAAGCTGTTGAGATCGCACGCTCCCAGGCTCAGACGGATATAACTGAACCCGGCACTGTTTTCATCACTGCCGAAGCATTCCTTCAATATTTTCGCGCGGGCTTCAGCGGACATATTTTGCAGGTGCATGGCGCTTCCCCAGGTGAGTGCGAATCCGAAGCCGTCCATGGTTTGGAACGCCTGACGGTCATCCACGATGATGGCGAAACCGGGATTGCTGCCGCGGTTGAAATAGATGCGATCTGCCTGCTTTTGGAACAAGGCCGAGCGGTCCGGCAGAGTGATCCACGATTCCATGTAGCGGTTTTCTTCCGCCTGTGCGGAAATCACGTTTATCATCAGCGCGGAGATGGCCGCGGCTTGGAAAAGGAATGAGAAAATGTTTTTCATGATTTTATTTGTTGAAAAAAAGTTGGGTTAAAAGTTTGCTCAAATGATATGCCAGACTTTGTGCCGCACGTCCGGAATCCATTCCCAGACGGATCAGTGCCGGGATCTTGAACGGATGAAGAAGGATCTCTCCGGCCAGGCGCGGAATAGATATCTTTCCATTGTCTTTCATCAGCCGGTCGAAATCGAGCGGGAGATCCTGTCGCGCTGAATCGGAGATCGTTCGGAACGTCACACAAGGGATCTGATGTTTGTCGCAGATCTCCATGATGATCCCGGATTCCATTTCCACCGCCTGATAACCGGTCTGTTGAAAAAGATAAGATTTTTCTTCCGAAGTGCGGATGGTTTTTTCCGCACAGAGAAAAACCGGCCGGCTCCTTTTCACTGTGGGAAAAGAAGCGAGCAGGATCGGATTTTCTTTAGCCGGCGGATTCGTGTCCCAAACCGCGCTGCCGATCTTCAAAGCTGGATTGAGCGCCCCGGCGAAACCGCAGGTAAGAACAAAGTCCGGTGTGAAATCGCTGAGAGCTTTTTCTGAAATTTCCGCGGCTTTCTCCCGGCCCATGCCGGTCAGGATCCGGCGCAGAACGCGGCCCTCGCGAGTGTACTCGACCTCTCCCCTGCCCTGTGGAGAAATGACGGCTTTCCATCCGTGACGATGGAGCCACTTGTCCAATGGAACCGCCTCCTCTTTCACAGCGAAAAAGAGTAGCCCGCGCGTCAATGTTGTCTGTTCAGATTTCACACTCTGCGTGGATAAAGGTATTCTTATTCTCCGAAGGAATCAAGAAACAAATCCCAAGGTACAAAAATTAAAAATTTTGAAAAAATTTTAGGGGTAGGACTATAGATGTCCTAGTCCTTGTGAAAAAATAGACGCGCTTTTGAAAGGAAAGCGTTATATGGAAAGACAACAATTACTTTTCACATCGGTGACGAACAGAAAAATAAAGAGAGAACCGCGCGCGACCAGAAGCCAGGCCCGCTGGTGGTTTGAGCAGATATTCAAGGCGATCGAAGAAGCCGCGATCCCGGAGGTGCCCCGTTTGGAACAGGAGCAGCCGCTTTTGCCGTTAAAATGAGTTACGGCAGAGCTTCGGGTTTGCAGTAGCTCATCAGGGTGATGCCGATTTTTTTGGCGTAGGAACAGATTTCCGGCTGATCCAGCAGGAGGGTCTTATTCGCTTCAAAAACGATAGCGCAGATGCCTTTGCCTTTGCAGTTCTCCAGGGTCTTCATCCCCACACAGGGAATGTCGAACCTCATATCATGGTTCAGGCGAGCGACTTTTACAACAACGGCTCCCTTCCCTCCGGAGAGTTCGCCTCCGCGGCTGATGCAGGCGTCTGTTCCTTCCCAACCTTCTACAGCTAAGGTGGTTCCTTCTTTTACAACGACAGTCTGACCGATCTCTAGTTTTGAGATGGCTTTCGCGATCTCAAAGCCGTATTCGGCATCCGAGCGTACTTGATCCGATGGGGAGACTCCGGCGGTAAAACCTTCTCCTGGCATGACGGGTTTCAGCCAGGGCACGGCGGAAATCAGGGTGATCCCCTCCTTTTCCAGCTCGTCCCCTATGGCTCCGAAGATCGTGTGGGCGTTGCGTTTTTTAAGTTTCATCAGGATCATCACACCGCGCAGATCCGGGCGGACATGGAAAAGATTCGACGGCGCGACCTGTCCTGCCATCACGCAGTATTTCACGCCCATATCCTTCATCGCGCGCAAGGTCTTGCTGACCTGGCCGACTTTGACCCATCGGATCTCATCTACCGCTTCCGACATCCGCGGATCCGTCTCTCCGTTAAAGGCAATGGCTGTGATGCGTTCCATGCCTGCCTTGCGGGCTTGTTCCGCGACAACAAAAGGCAGATTTCGATTGCCGGCGATGATACACAGTTCTTTGATTTCTTCCATCGGTTGACCGTCCACCGGCGCTCAGGGTATCATTCTTATGCGCCCGGAAAAATAAAAAATCTACACTTACGGTGAATTTTGTGATATTTTGCGGCCGGTTGGAGAACCGAAACGATGAAAAGTTCATACAATAAGCAAAAACTCTGGGAACGATTCCAGAAATACTACACAGAATATCCTGAGCTGGGCCTGAGCCTGGACATTAGCCGGATGAATTTTCCGGAAAACTTCTTTAAAAAGAACAAATCCTTGATAGACAAGGCATTTGACGATATGTCCAAACTGGAAAAAGGCAAAATTGCCAATCCGGATGAAAAGCGCATGGTCGGTCATTACTGGTTGAGGAATGCGGAACTGGCTCCCAATGAGGATTTAAAGAAAGAAATCAAAGAAACTCTGGACAAGATCCTGGAATTTGCGGACGACGTGCATGACGGCGAGATCGAAGGCGCGGGCGGTCCTTTTGAAAACATACTTTTGATTGGTATCGGCGGTTCGGCGCTGGGTCCTCAGTTTGTTGCCCGTGCTTTGGGAAATCCCTCCACGGATCAGATGCGGATCTTTTTCTTTGACAATACCGACCCAGACGGTATGGACAAGACCCTGGCCGAGATCGGTGACGATCTGGACGTGACCCTCTGCGTGGTGGTATCCAAATCCGGCGGCACCAAAGAGACCCGCAACGGAATGCTGGAAGCCAAGGCCGCTTATGAAAAGCGCGGACTTTGCTTTGAAGATCATGCCGTGGCCGTGACGATGACCGGCAGCGCTCTGAGTGAGATCGCCGAGTTCTGGATCGAGACCTTCCCGATGTGGGACTGGGTCGGAGGCCGCACCAGTGAGACCTCCGCGGTCGGACTGCTGGTGGCTGCCCTGCAGGGAATCGATATCGAGGATTTCCTGAGCGGCGCGGAGTCCTGCGATGAGATCACCCGCCTCCCCTCTTTGGATAATCCGGCCATGCGTCTGGCCCTGATGTGGTACTATGCCGGCGAAGGTAAAGGTTCCAAAGATATGGTCATCCTCCCCTATAAAGATCGTTTAGAGCTGTTTTCCAGATACTTGCAGCAGCTGATCATGGAATCGCTGGGTAAAGCGCTGGATCTGGACGGCAAAGAAGTCCATCAAGGGATCGCGGTGTACGGCAACAAAGGCAGCACGGATCAGCACGCGTTTGTACAGCAGCTGAGGGATGGTCTCAACAATTTCTTTGTGACATTCATCGAAGTGAAAAAAGACCGTGAGACGACGAGCATTCCTGTAGAACCGGGCGTTTGTTCCGGTGACTATCTGCAGGGATTCCTGCTGGGCACGCGCCAGGCGCTTTTCGAAAGCGGCCGCGAATCCATCACGATCACGATCAATGACGTCTCCCCTTTCGAGGTCGGAGTTCTGATCGCTCTTTATGAACGTGCGGTGGGATTCTACGCTTCGCTGATCAACATCAACGCGTACCATCAGCCCGGTGTGGAAGCCGGCAAGAAAGCCGCAAACGAGATCCTGAAGCTGAAAGCGAAAGTCCAGGCTTACCTGATCGCCAACAAAGTCAGCAAACCCGATCCGAAAAAAGCCAAGACCGCGGAACAGATCGCCAAGGCCATCGGCTGCGAGGAAGATGTGGAAACCATCTTCAAGCTGTGCGAGCATTTGGCCGGCAATGCGGATCGCTATGTGGAGAAAACCTTCAACCAGGATCCCACAAAGGCAGCTTATCAGATCGTCTGCTAAGATTCCTTTTTTGAAAACCGAGCCCCGGATCACCGGGGCTTTTTTATTGTTCCACGTGGAACAAAATTTATAACTAAACATAAACATAAGACATAATTAAAACTTATCTAAAGACTATTTTAATAGAAAACCCTCTAAAATGCCTTATAACGCGTTTTGATCGTTTTCTGGTATCGCAACACTCGGAAAATGGTGTTCCCAAATAAAAATCTCCCCTCTTTTGGAACAAAATTGTTCCACGTGGAACAATGAGTCTCTCTCCGAAGTTTGTTTCTGATTTGTTCCACGTAGAACATTTTTCTATAACTTGTGCCCTTGACTGAATCGTTTCTTTACAGGAGCCGGGTTTCTTCCTATTATTTAGCGGGGCTATAAGGAATGGTGAATAGATTTCCCATAGAATATGATGTCATTGTGATTGGCGCGGGTCATGCCGGTATCGAAGCGGCGCTGGCCGCGGCTCGTCTGGGAGCGCGTACATTGCTGCTGACTTTGAATCTGGACACGATCGGACAGCTTTCGTGCAATCCGGCTATGGGCGGCTTGGCAAAGGGTCATTTAGCCCGTGAAATTGATGCGTTGGGTGGTGAAATTGCCAAAATGACAGATATGTCTGCCATCCAATTCCGTATGCTGAACATGCGCAAAGGTCCATCTGTGCGGGCTCCGCGCGCTCAATGTGACAAAAAAGCATATCAATTTCTGTGCAAATGGGTCTGTGAACGGGAACCTAATCTGGATTTAAAACAGGCGAAAACGACCGGTTTGATCCTGGAATCGGGCAGAGTAGTGGGGGTCCATACGGCTTTACAGATGGATTTTTACGGGAAAACCGTTATTGTCACGGCCGGAACCTTCCTGCGCGGCCTCATGCACATCGGTTTGAACCAGATCCAGGGAGGCAGACTGGGGGATGATGTCTCCAATGAATTGTCTTCCTCTTTGATCGAGGCCGGTCTCAAGCTCGGCCGCCTGAAAACAGGGACTCCCTGCCGTCTAAACCGCCGTTCTATAGACTTTTCCAAGTGTACCATCCAGCCCGGAGAGGAGCCGATTCCTTGGTTTTCCTATTGGAAAGACGATGTTTTTTCGGGGAAATATCAGGCTGGTGGAGCAAAAGCGGCTTCCGGCGATTCTGCTTATCCGCCGGGATCCGTCCTGAGCAGGGTAGGGGAGCAGATCCCGTGTTACATCACCAATACGACCCTTCAGACAAAGGAACTCATCAAGGCCAATCTGCATAAATCGCCCCTTTACGCCGGTGTGATCGAGGGCGTGGGGCCCCGCTATTGCCCTTCTATTGAGGATAAGATCGTCAAATTTGCCGATAAAGATCAGCATCAGCTGTTCCTGGAGCCGGAGGGGGCCAATACGGAAGAAATCTACATCAACGGTTTCTCTACCTCGCTGCCGTTTGAAGTCCAGCTGGAAATGGTTCGTACCATTATCGGATGCGAGAACGCGGAGGTATTGCGCCCGGCCTATGCGGTGGAGTATGACTATGCCGAACCGACCCAGCTGCAGCCGTCTTTGGAAACCAAATGCTGCGAAGGACTTTACTTAGCCGGACAGGTGAATGGCACCTCTGGTTATGAAGAAGCTGCGGCTCAAGGACTTATAGCTGGAATCAATGCTGCCCGGAAGGTCGCTGGAGAGGAACCCGTCATTCTCCGGCGGGATCAAGCCTATATCGGGGTGCTGATAGACGATCTGGTCACCAAAGGCACCAAGGAACCGTACCGCATGTTCACTTCACGTGCGGAATATCGTCTGCTTTTGCGACAAGACAATGCGGATGAACGACTTTCGGAGATCGGGCATGAGATCGGTCTTTTGCCGGAGCGGAATTACCGTCTGTTCCGCAGCAAGATGGAACAGATCGAGAGGGAAGTGAGCCGTCTGAATACCGAGAAAGAAGGGGGGATCCCGCTGGCGCAGCTGCTGAAGCGTCCGGAGATCACCTATCAAAATTTACCCAAAAACGACCTCTCTCTGCCGGCGGAAGTTGTGGAACAGGTGGAAGTACGGATCAAATATGAGGGGTACATCCATCGCCAGGAGGAAGAGATCCAGAAATTCCAGAGCCTGGAAGAGAAGCAGATCCCGGACTGGCTGGATTATAATACCATTCCCAGCCTCAGTTTCGAGGGCCGCCAGAAGCTGATCCGCATCCAGCCCAAAACATTAGGGCAGGCGAGCCGTATTTCCGGGGTGACTCCGGCGGATGTCAGTCTGTTGTCCGTTTGGATGAAAAGAGGAAAGACGGAATAACCCGAAAGAGCGGCAAAGACAACTTTCCCAAAAGTTTCCAAAAATTCCAGTATAAACTTGACTTCTAAAGCTTTTTGCTCTAAATTTGGGGGTGAGAGCCTAGCTCTTGAGGCAGGCCATGGGGAGATTTTTTGGTTTTGGATTTTCTCTATATGGCTTGTTTTCAGTGAGTTAAGATCGAATTTTATCATTATGGCAATGAGTTACGTAACGAATAGAAAGACCCCTTGGAAGGGGCTCCTGTCCTTGTTGACAGGTGTGACTTTAACTGCCGGTGTCGTGGTAAGCGCACAGGCAGGTACGGTCACTAATGAGGCCGAATTGCGTTCGGCTATCGGTAGCTGGGATGCCAATATCGTCATTCCGGCTAATACAACAATCAAGCTGACTGGGACATTACCCGCAATCAGCAGTGGTACAACCATTTCCGGTGCGACAAACGGTACGTCCATCATTGATGGTCAGGGTTTGTACGCAGGTTTCGCGGTAAATACCGGCGTGACAGCGGAATTCAAGGGAATTACCATCCAAAACATGTTGCTGACTGCGGATTATACCCGCAAAGACAGTTCAACAATTGGTGGTGCGGCTATCTTCAGCAAAGGTACCGTGACCGTTGATAGTTGTCATTTCGAGGGTAACATCGTTGATGTGACCGGCGCGAATGATGTCGGCGCTGTTGGCGGTGCTATCTTTTCAACAAAATCAGGCAACTTAACTGTACGTTATTCCTCCTTCTTCAGCAACTATGCAATAGGTGCTCAAGGCCGCGTGGTGGAGGAAGGTAACCTGGTTTCTACAACAGCCAGTGGCGGTGCTATCAATGTTGATGGTACCGGCGACATCCACAACAGTACATTCTACTTGAACATAGCTCAGGGTGGTGACGGCATCGGTAAGAATCCGAAACTGGCCTCCTGCGCGGGTGCCCACGCTTATGGTGGTGCTATCTGTGCCGGTGCCAGTTCTACTGTTACAATCAACTTCCTGACCATGAAAGACAATGTTGCTTCTGGCGGTGACACTGAAATGTCCTCCGCGGGTGGTATCTCTTATGGCGGCAGTGGCTACGGCGGTGCGATCTCTACCAGTAACGGCAATGTGAGCATCAAGAACACGATCTTCACCGGCAGTGTGGAACTCGATGGTGAAATCAAAGCCGCAGCCGGTTATGCTCCGGATGTGGATGGTTCTTTCACTAATGCGGGCGGCAACCTCTTCTCTGCTGCTGCTACCGTGGTGGAAGCCATGGAAGTTGAAAAGAACGGTACGAAAGTATTCCCGATCACCAAACTCAGTCCTGCTTATAATCAGGCTCTGACTGATCCCGCTACCCGTGACCAGCGCAATATGAAGCGTCCCCGCACAAACAAAGGGACCGGTACTGGTTTCGATATTGGTGCTTATCAGCTGGGTGAATGGACCGTTATTGGTATCGGTACGGACCGTCCTTACTACACTGAAAATATCCTGTCCTACAAAGTGCTCGATCCTTACGGCACAGATGTGACTCCGACAATTACCGGTAAGCCGACTCTGACCACACCCGCGACGATCTCCAGCCCAGTTGGAACAGATTATCCTGTGATACCCAGCTTGGGTACACTCGATCCGAGCAAGGACTATATCTATATCAATGGTGAATTTGACATCTACGCGGTGCCTCTGACCATTACCGTTGATGCCACCAAGGTCTATGACGGAACTCCGCTGGTTTCCAGCTACATCGTTGCGACAGCGACGGGTCTGGTCGGCAGTGACTCCCTGACCGCTGGTGTCTTTACAACCGATGATTTCGTTGTGGGAACTTATGTTTATCCGACAAGCTCCAACATCACAACACCGTTCGCGACAGCTTATGGTATCACCAACTATATTGTGACTTATGTTGCGACCCAAAAGATCACCGCGGCTCCTCTGACCATCGAGGTTACAGATGCCAAGGTTTTTGACGGAACTCCGCTGATTTCTCCTTACACGATCGCGAAAGTCACGGGTTTGATGGCTGGTGATACACTGACCGCTGGTGCTTTCACATCCGCGGCTGCGAATATCGGAAATTATGTGTATCCGACAAGCTCCATGATCAGCATACCGTTCGCGACAGCGAAAGGTATCAATAACTATACTGTGACCTATATCGCCAATCAGACGATTACCGCGGCTCCTCTGACCATTACTATTGTTGAGGAGAAGACTTATGATGGAACTCCGCTGACCTCCAGCCACGCCATCGCATCGGTCTCCGGTCTGATGCCGGGTGATGCTCTGATCGCCGGTGCCGCTACAACTGCGAGCGCCAATGTGGGCAGCTACAGCTATCCTGTGAGCTCCACGATCACAGCTCCGTTCAATACTATGTATGGTATTGAAAACTACATTGTGACCTATGTTATCAATCAGAAGATCAATGCGGCTCCTCTGACCATCAACGTCATTGACACCAAGGTGTATGACGGAACTCCGCTGGTCAGCGATTACACCAAGGCGACAGCCACCGGTTTGATCGTGGGTGACTATCTGACCGCTGGTGCGTTCACCACCACTGGTTCAGATATCGGAACCTATAAATATCCGACCACTTCTACGATGACCACTCCGTTCAATACGTCGATGGGCATCAATAACTACACTGTGACCTATACCGCGACCCAGGATATTACCCCGGCCGCTCTGGTCATCACAGTCACCGATACCAAGGTCTATGACGGAACTCCGCTGACCTCCAGCTATGCTAAAGCGACAGTGACCGGTTTGATGCCGGGTGACTATCTGACCGCTGGTGCGTTCACAACAGCAGGTGCCAACGTGGGCAGCTACAACTATCCGCTGACCTCTACGATCACGACACCGTTCGCGACCGCGATGGGTATCGATAACTACACTGTTATTTACAACGCGAATCAGACCATCACACCGGCTCCGGTGACCATTACGCTCACCGACACCAAGGTCTATGATGGAACTCCGTTGACCTCCAGCTACACCAAGGCGACAGCCACAGGTCTGGCGAGTGGTGACTATCTGACCGCTGGTGCCGCGACAACAGCGAGCGCCAATATCGGTACTTATGACTATCCGCTGACTTCTACAATCAGCACACCGTTTGATACTGCTAAGGGTATCAGCAACTACACAGTGACCTATGTGATCACTCAGAAGATCACCCCGGCTGCGTTGACCATCACGATCAACGACACCAAGGTGTATGATGGTGCTCCGCTGACCAGTAGCTACGCTATCGCGACAGCCTCCGGTTTGATTGCGGGTGACTCCCTGACAGCTGGTGTTGCTACGACCGCCAAGGCCGATGTGGGCAGCTATGCATATCCGCTGACCTCTGCGATCACGACTCCGTTTGCGACTGCGATGGGTATCAACAACTACACTGTGAGTTATGTCATCAATCAGAGCATCACTGCGGCTCCTCTGACCATTACGGTTGTCGACAACAAGGTCTATGACGGAACTCCGCTGACCTCTGATTACACCAAGGCATCAGCCACAGGTCTGATCGGTGGTGATACACTGACAGCTGGTGCGTTCACAACAACCAAGGCTGACATTGGTACCTACAACTATCCGCTGACCTCTACGATCACGACTCCGTTCGCGACCGCGATGGGTATCAATAACTACAGTGTGAAATACGTTGCGACTCAGGACATCACTCCTGCGGGTCTGGTCATCACGATCAATGACACCAAGGTGTATGACGGAACTCCGTTGACCAGCAGCTACACGATTGCGTCTGTGACCGGTCTGATGGCGGGTGACAAACTGACGGCCGGTGCCGCGACAAGCGCCAAGGCTGATGTGGGCAGCTACAACTATCCGCTGACCTCTACGATCACGACTCCGTTCGCGACCGCGATGGGTATCGATAACTACACTGTGACCTACATCATCAGCCAGACCATCACTCCGGCTCCGTTGACTATCACGCTCAACGACACCAAGGTGTATGATGGAACGACACTGACCAGTAGCTACGCTATCGCGACAGCCTCCGGTTTGATTGCGGGTGACTCCCTGACCGCCGGTGCCGCAACAACTGCGGGTGCTGACATTGGTACCTACAACTATCCGCTGACCTCTACGATCACGACACCGTTCGACACCGCTAAAGGTATCAGCAACTACACAGTGACCTATGCGATCACTCAGACCATCACTCCGGCTCCGTTGACCATCACGATCAACGACACCAAGGTGTATGATGGTGCGACACTGACCAGCAGCTACATGATTGCGACTGCTACCGGACTGATGCCGGGTGACTCCCTGACAGCTGGTGCTGCCACGACAGCCAAGGCTGAAGTGGGCAGTTACAACTATCCGTTGACCTCCACGATCACGACTCCGTTCGCGACCGCAAAGGGTATCAACAACTACACAGTGACATATGTGATTAACCAAAAGATCACCCCGGCTCCGTTGACCATTACGATCAACGACACCAAGGTGTACGATGGCACGACTCTGACCAGCAGCTACACAATAGCGTCAGCCACTGGTTTGATGCCTGGTGACTCCCTGACAGCTGGTGCGGCCACAACAACCAAGGCAGACATTGGTACTTACAACTATCCGTTGACCTCCACGATCACGACTCCGTTCGCGACCGCGAAGGGTATCAATAACTACACAGTGACTTATGTCATTACCCAGAATATCACTCCTGCGGGTCTGGTCATCACGATCAACGACACCAAGGTGTATGATGGAACTCCGCTGGTCTCCAGCTACACGATCGCGTCTGTGACCGGTCTGATGAGCGGTGACAAACTGACAGCCGGTGCCGCGACAAGCGCTAAGGCCGATGTGGGCAGCTACAACTATCCGTTAACCTCTACGATCACGACTCCGTTCGCGACCGCTTATGGTATCGATAACTACACTGTAACCTACATCATCAGCCAGACCATTACTCCGGCTGCGTTGACCATCACACTCAACGACACCAAGGTGTATGATGGAACGACACTGACCAGCAGCTACACCAAGGCGACAGCCACGGGTCTGATGGCAGGTGATAAACTGACCGCCGGTGCCGCCACAACAGCGAGTGCTGACATTGGTACCTACAACTACCCGCTGACCTCTACAATCACGACACCGTTCGACACCGCTAAAGGTATCAGCAACTACACAGTGACCTATGTGATCACTCAGAACATCACCCCGGCTCCGTTGACCATCACGATCAACGACAGCAAGGTGTATGATGGTGCTCCGCTGACCAGCAGCTACGCCATTGCGACAGCTACCGGTCTGATGACGGGTGATAAACTGACAGCTGGTGCAGCTACGACAGCCAAGGCCGAAGTGGGCAGCTACAGCTATCCGAGCACCTCCACGATCACGACTCCGTTCGCGACCGCGATGGGTATCAACAACTACACAGTGACATACGTGATCAACCAAAAGATCACCCCGGCTCCGTTGACCATCACGATCAACGACACCAAGGTGTACGATGGCACGACTCTGACCAGCAGCTACACAATTGCGTCAGCCACTGGTTTAATGCCCGGTGACTCCCTGACAGCTGGTGCGGCCACAACAACCAAGGCTGACATTGGTACATACACTTATCCGACTACCTCTACGATCACGACTCCGTTCGCGACCGCTAAAGGTATCAATAACTACACTGTGACCTATGTCATCAACCAGGAAATCACTCCTGCGGGTCTGGTCATCACGATCAATGACACCAAGGTTTATGACGGAACTCCGCTGGTCTCCAGCTACACCAAGGCAACAGCCACGGGTCTGATGGAAGGTGACAAACTGACAGCTGGTGCAGCTACGACAGCCAAGGCTGAAGTGGGCAGCTACAGCTATCCTGCTACCTCTACGATCACGACAGCGTTCAATACCGCTAAAGGTATCAGCAACTACACAGTGACCTACATCATCAATCAGACGATCACCCCGGCTCCGTTGACCATCACGATCAACGACACCAAGGCATATGATGGAACGACACTGACTTCCAGCTACACCAAGGCAACAGCCACGGGTCTGATGAGCGGTGACAAACTGACAGCCGGTGCCGCTACAACAAGCAGCGCTGACATTGGCAGCTACAGCTATCCTGCTACCTCTGTGATCTCAACACCGTTTGAGACTGCTAAAGGTATCAGCAACTACACTGTGACTTACGTCATCAATCAGAAGATCACCCCGGCTCCGTTGACCATCACGATCAACGACACCAAGGTGTATGATGGTGCTCCGCTGACCAGCAGCTACACGATTGCGACTGCTTCTGGTCTGATCTCCGGTGATAAACTAACAGCCGGTGCCGCTACAACAGGCAGTGAAAAGGTTGGCAGCTACACCTATCCGGCAAGCTCCAGCATCACGACTCCGTTCAATACGGCTCTGGGTATCAGCAACTACACTGTGACCTATGTCATCAATCAGAAGATCACCGCTGCTCCGCTGGTCATCACGATCAACGATCAGAAGATCTATGATGCCACAGTTCTGGTTTCACCTTACACGATCGCGACCACAACCGGTCTGATCGCTGGTGACTATCTGACAGCTGGTGACGCTACGACCGCCAAGGCCGATATCGGAACCTACAGCTATCCGAAGACCTCCACGATCACGACTCCGTTCGCGACTGCGAAGGGTATCGAGAACTACACCGTGACCTACGTCATCGATCAGAAGATCACAGCCCTTGAACTGGCCGTTGGTCTGGCTGGTGCGGAACGTTACTATGGTGAAATGAACTCCGAAGCCATTGATGATATGACTCATACTCAGTATGGTAAGAAGACCGTCTGGGATAAGACCGACCTCTGGTTCTACTACAATAACAAGTGGGAACCGTACTCCACATTTGCGGATTACTTCACTGGTACTCCGACATTCAAGTGTGCCGCTAAGGATCGTGTCGCTCCTGTGGGTAACTACGACGTCATGGTCTATTGGGGTTCATTAAGAGGCAACAACGTGAAGATCACCAATGCCGTCAGCGATACAGTGTTGACACACAATGCCAATAACTCCGCTCAGGCTTACACCGCGATATTGGGTGACTACTTCCGCGTCCTGCCGGTGGATCTCTATATCACCGCTTACACGGATCAGCCTATCGGACTGAGCAAGATCAAATCTCTCATCGCCTGCCAGGATGAGACTATTATCCAGAATTCTCTGGGTCTGAAGTACTACTACGGCAGAACCAACGAAGTGACCGGCAAACTTGAAGGTTACTTTGTCAATGGTGAGAATGAGAGCGTTCTGATCAGCAAGCCGAGAACGAGACTCAAGAACCGCTTCCAGGAACTGGATCTCGGTACATACGAGATCACTCCTTACGGCGCTCAGGCTGACAACTACAACATCATCCGTTGGAACGGTACACTGGCTATCTTCAATGATATCTGGTGTCTGGAAGACGGTCCGCTGCCGAAGAACTACGAGGTGACGGGTCTGTTTGAACAGCTCGTTCTGGTGAAGAACGATTCCGGTTACAACTGGGAAGGCATCCAGCTCTTCGCGAGCAACGTCAAGGGCGGAACCATCGTCAACGCGACAAGCACGACCAAGACTGGCTACATGATCCAACACAACTATCCGGTTGTGGATGGTGAAGTGGTTGCGTTCGTCCTTGAATACCAGATCACCTCTGGCAACGGTCTGAAAGATTATCCTGACTTCAGCTTCACTCCGATTGTGGCTGGTGTCAATGATGATCAGATCCAAGCTCGCACACCGGCTACCGGTGCTGTCAAGTACGCGGATCAGACTCCGAGCACGATCATCTATCCGTACGTCATGGATGTGAAGACCTATGGTCCGTCCAATGGTTACGATAAGGAAGACTGGACGTTCGATCTGAACGGTGAAGGTCATCCTGAAGATTGGATCGGTCTCAGATACCGTGAGAAATACGGCTGGGCCGCATGGGTGAACGTTGGCTTCGTCCTCGAAATCAACGGAACGACCAGAGGCGCGGTCTATGAGATCCAGTACTCTGATAACGTGACAGGTCCTTGGATCCCTGTGGTTCCTCAGATCACAGCGACCGGTACGACCACATACTGGGTTGATAAAGGTGCTCCTAAGACGGCATCTCACCCGGTGGTGGACGGCAAGGCCTCCAACCGCTACTACAGAGTGGTTCAAGTTAAGTAATCAGTAATGATTAAACGAGCTTTCCATGAAGCGATTCATGGAAAGCTATAACGAATTAGTCACTGTGCGGGCAATACGTTCGCGCAGTGACTAATTTGCCAAAACAGATATGTTCGGAAACGCAAGATGCGCTTCAACAGACATAACAGAGATTTTGCTTTGAACAGGATCCTCCAGTGCAGACTGCAATGGGTCTGGGTTCTGACAGCTTTTATCTGGCTGTGTGCTGTTGTTCCGGGATTCGCCGAGGATCTGAACTACATGAGTCCCTCTTATGATAATCTGTTTTCCGACTACAAGTTAGGATCCAAACCCAGCGATTCCTTTTCCATTTACAAAGAAAGCTACGGCAGTGCGGGGCCGATGGTGTTGAATTACCAAAGCGGTCTTCTGGAACAAGTCGTTCTGGTTGTTAATAATACCACCACGAACTGGAACGCCGTCAAGCTGCTGGTCAGCAATGTGAAAGGAGGGATCGTCTATAACGCGTCCGCGGTCAGTCATGACCAGTACGAATTGATCCACAATTATGCGGTTGCCGCTGACGGTGGGATGGTCAAATTTGTGGTGGAGTACAAGCTCGATTCTCCCGAAGAAAGTGAAGAGCTGGAGGAGGAACCTCATTTTGCCTTTCAGCCGGTTCAGGCGGAAAAGCCCGCTTTAAGTTCGGAACCCATGAAACCTGTTCGCACGATCATGGAAATCCAGCCGCTGGGGGTTGGATATTACAGCGTGGATCTGCCCACAAAAATGAATACGCCTCAAGACTGGTCTCAGCCGCTTAGCCCTTACGGTATGGGCGGGTGGTCGAATGTAGGAGTCGTGCTTTCCTTTGATGCTGTGGTGGATAAGATCTATGAGATCCAGTTTTCGGACGATGGTGTCCATTGGCTTCCATCAGTGCCGCGAGTCAAGGCGGCCAGCAATCTTGTTTTCTGGGTCGATAAGGGCAGCCCAAAAACACCTTCGCATCCGATGCTGACGATCATTCCGGGGGGCATCCCGGCTCCGTTGCGGCTGTACCGGGTAATGGAGATCCAGTAATTTCTGTTATACAAGGATTTGCTCCCCGGAGTGGAGATAGCTCAGACGCCCCGGCATAAGCTCCCTCAGTTTCTCAAAGGCTTTCAGACCGGTGCAGTGGCAGGTATAGTATTGAGTTTCAGGGTATTCTAGCAGGGCGGAAGCGATTTTACGCAAAATCCAATCCGGCTCTGTCGTTCCCAGCGAAGGACTGGAAAGATGGAATCCGCCGATGACCGTATCCATGGGCTGCCCGGCCAGTTCGACCGCACGCGCCAGGATATTGACGATGCCCCGGTGTGCGCAGCCCGTGATCAAGGTCTTCTTATTTCCCTCTGTCAGGATCAGATTTTGCTCATGCAGAAAGGGATCGGCAACGACACGATCATTCCTCAGTATATAAAGTGTTTGATTAGAATCTGCTGAAGATCCTTTCCCGATCGAAGATGTGAACAGCAATAGATTCTCACCTATCCACTCTTTTCCGCTGGTGAAGTGGATACGCTCTGTCGTAAGAAGTTCAGGAGAGATATCCACGCTGATGGATGATATCCCATCTGCTTTCAAGGACAAATGCGTTTCCAGCGCTGTTTCTCTCAGGTAGAGCGGGGCATGGGTATTGAGTTTAAGGAACGCTTCCATCCCGCCGCTGTGGTCGTAGTGACCATGGGAAAGGATGGCCAGATCCACTTTCCGCAAATCTATATTCAACCGATTGGCGTTCAGCAGGAAAGAGTCACTTTTCCCCGCGTCGAAAAGAATAACGCCGTCCGCTGTTTCCAGCAGAAGGCTCAGCCCATGTTCACAAACAAATTCAGGCGAAAGAGCCGTGTTTTCTATGAGGGCTGTAACACGCACGAACAGAAGGATCTACTTTGTTTTGAATCCCAGAGTGACTGTTTGATCTTTCGGCACCAGCCGCAGCACGCTTTCTTGGCCAGGTTTTCTGATATCTACACAAACACCTTGTTTACAAGTAATTTGATAAGGGAATCCTTTGTAAAGCGCTTGGATCATCTGTGAATCAACGTGCAAGAACGGCAGGGGAGCCGCCAGTGCTGTCGTCAATTCCATATCCCATTGGAAAGAAGGATCTTTTGATTTGCAGACAACGGTCATTTCTCCTTCGGTGAAAGTGAATGCAAAGGTTGCTTGTTCATCCAGAGTCTGCCATTCTACTTGAAGCGTTTTGTTTCCGGAGGTAATGACCGGTGTTTTCCCTTGGATAAGAGAGCGTTTGCCGTCAGCTGTTACTTTATAAAGGCGCAGTCCCGCGCGCTTCTCCGCGGAGCTCCATACGAAACCGTCCACGAAAGGCAGGGTAGTGTAGATGCACTGAGTAGAGGTGCCGGCTTTGTCGATGTAATCGGAGGCAAAATCCTCGTTGAATAGATGGATGTCGCGAATGGTCAGATTCGAGCCTTCCCAGAGGAGATTGGCGCGGTAGAAACGGCTGTTGAACCAAACGGTCTTCTTTTCCTGATTCTTGTGGTCGGTCAAGGCGCTCTGGGCGGTAGCCGGGTTGACGGGATACTGTTTTCGGAACCAGGCACCGCTTTCGGCCAGTGTTTCTATCCGGATCTTGCCTTCGGCTTTCAGTTTGGCCAGGGAGGGCATTTGTATCTCGTAGCCCTGTTTCATCCGTCCCCAGGTGAAAGAGTTTTCCTGTCCGGCCTGTGTGTAAGTGAATCCCAGGCAGGGATCATCGAACATCTTCTCAAAGAACCAGTTCACCCACTCCTGAGAGCCGCCGCCTTCCCAATACACCGGCTCCAGCGAGACCACGCCCTGAGTCTGACCACCTAAACCACTTTCGTACTGATAGATGGGATCACTGCCTAACATCCTGAAAATGGGAACCGGGATCTGTCCTTCGCGGGTCTGAGCCGGCATGTAAGCGTTTTTGCGGCTGGCATAGTAACCGCCTCCCCAGTAACCGCCCCACATAGTATAACCATCTGTCCCGATTTGGTCTTTGCAGGTGCAGGAGGCAATGATGTGGTACTTGTCGGACATATAGGCCAGAGAATGTGCGTCAATGAACCAGGAACCAACGGAGGCCGGATAAAACCCGAAGATTTCCTTGAACTTGCGCATATATTCGTCCACCAGCATTTCCCGTTCTTTCGGAGTGTATCCGGTGGCGAAACCGACATTGGCGTGCCAGTCCCAGGGATAGCGTCCACGCCACTTGAGACCGACCGCTTCCACGTGCGGCTGAGTGATTTCCCACCAGGCACCGACTTCCGAGCCGCGGGCCAGCTCCTGTTTCATCAGGCTTTGATACTGGGGATTGATCAGCGCGTCGTACTGCAGCAGGAAAGTTCCCTTTAAGTCATACCGTGTCATGATCTTGACCTGTTCGGCTGTCGTCTGGTACAGGACTTCATCCGTGAATTCTGCGATACGGGGTTCATTCTGGCGGATAAAATTGATAATGTTGACGATGCGGGGAGCATCGGTTTTCTTTGAAGCGGTACTGCACGTTGAGGTCGTGGAGGAACAGCATCCGCTCAGTAGGGCTGTCAGGACAAGGGCGAGGAAATATTTATAAGCGTTCATATTTTATCGGGAGCAGGGATCTATAACCTGCGGACACAAGGCTTGTAACATTTTCAGACCGTAAATGTCAATAGAGTTGGCTTGTTTTCTGTTTGACGGAGACAGGGTGATTCTCTATCCTGAAAGCGGTTAGACGAGGTAACAGAAAGCTGACAAATGAATCATTATAAAAACTTTTTAGAACTGGCGGCAGGGCGTTATTCTGTCCGCAAATTCGCAGATCGTCCCATCGAGCAAGAGGTTTTGGATCAGATCCTGAAAGCGGGTCATCTGGCACCGACCGCCTGCAATTTCCAGCCTCAGAAGATCCTGGTCATCAACAGCCGGGAGGCACTGGAAAAACTCAGCCGGTGCACACGTTCCTTTTTCAACGCACAGGCAGCGATGCTGATCTGCTATGATAAGAATCTCTGCTGGAAGCGCGGAGCGGATGAAAAGCCTAGCGGCGAAGTAGATGCCAGCATTGTGACGACACATCTCATGCTGCAGGCGGCCGCTTTGGGGGTCGGTTCCACATGGGTCATGGCTTTTGATCCAAAGGCCATACGCAGCGAATTCCAGATCCCGGAGAATATCGTGGAAGTCGCTCTGCTGGTCATGGGCTATCCCGCGCCGGACGCTGAACCTTCTCCCCGGCATACTCAGTATCGTCCCGCTGAGGAGATCGTCAGCTACAACCGGTTTTAGGTGAGTTTATTGTGAGATTTTAAGCGCTGAAGTATGAGAATAGCGAACGTGATGCGGAGGATCGCCTTCGATGAATGGGGCGGAACGGAGACAGCCGTCTGGAACTCGTCCCTGAAGTTGAAGGAGGCGGGCCATTCTGTCGAGATCCTTGCCACAAAGGCGCTTTGCGGACTCGGTCAGGAGGAAAGAGAAGGACTGCCCGTCAGGCGATTCGATTACTTTTATCCTCAGCTGTTTTTAAACCGGCAAAATAAACTTGCCTTGGATAAAAAAGGAGGGAGCCCGTTTTCATTTCCGCTGTATTCCTACTTAAAAAAGACCCCGTTCGATCTGATCCATTCTCATGCGATGGGACGTGTGGCCAAGATGGCGCTGAAGGCGGCCCGTCAGAAGGGTATCCCGTTTGTTATTTCTTTTCATGGAGGAAATTACGATGTTCCCCAGGTGGAAATGGAAGAAATGTTCAAGCCCTTGAAAGGGAGCTTGGGTTATGGCCGTTTCATAGAATGCCTGCTGGCGCTGCCGGGGGATATCGTTGAAGAGTCGGACGGCATCATCTGTGTGGGGAAGAACGAGTTCGATCTGGTCAGAGAGAAATTCCCCGGCAAACCGTCCATTTATCTGCCGAACGGCGTGGACTACCGGAAGTTTGAAAGACGGGTCTCAGAGAGTTTTCGCGAGACCTATTCCATCCCGCCGGAACGCAAACTGCTGCTCTGTGTTTCCCGCATTGACTACCAGAAGAACCAGTGCGCGATCGTCAAACTGGCAAAAGAACTTGCCGCGGAAGGGGAAAACGTACATTGCGCGATCATTGGCTTCATTACCTCATCCAGCTATTATGAAAAGCTCTGCCGGGAGATAGAAGAGGCTGGCATGAAAGACCGGGTGACGATCGTTCCCGGACTGCCTCCCGGTTCGGATCTGCTGCTGTCCGCTTACCGGGAGTCGGATCTCTTCATCCTGCCCAGTGTGCATGAACCGTTTGGGATCGTTGTGCTGGAGGCATGGAGTGCGAAACTGCCCGCCATCGTCTCACAGGTAGGCGGACTCCGGACGCTGGTCGAGCCGGGCCGGAACGGTTTCCACTTTGATCCTCAGGATGTTGGCTCCATGAAAGCCGCCTATCATGCGGTAATGAGCAGCCGGGAGCAAATCATCGAAAACGCTTATCGGGAGGTTCTGGACCGATATTCCTGGGATACGGTAACAGCATCCCTGCTCCGCTTCTATGAGGAAGTCAAGAGCCACAGGTGAATACGGATCAGCACAGATACTGACGGAACTGCGTAGCTCTTGCGGTTTTGCGGAGAGGGTGCTATTTTCTCTGAGGGTATCCCCTTGAATGGGGTATTGAATCTATGTCAAAGAATACAAAATTATTTGCCGGCCTGTTGAGCTTGGCATTGGCCGGAATGACCGCTCAGGCCGCGGTTCCGAGTCTCAGCTATGAAGTCAGTGGGAATGAATTGATAATCAACTACACAGGAACGCTCCTTCAGAGCGGCGATGCGGTGAATTGGACAGAGGTCACCTCTGCGTCCAGTCCGTACAAAGTGACGCTGGGCAGCCAAAAACTCTTTTTCTGTGCGTCGGCTTCCGATGAGCCGGTTAATCCGCTGGTACCGGGTAAAGACGTGACTATTTCCCTGCCGGATGGTGTGAGTCTGAACATGATCTGGATCAATTCGGGATCCTTCACAATGGGCAGTCCGGAAAATGAACTGGGCAGACAGGCTTCTGAAGTCCAACATCGGGTGACCCTAACTAAGGGCTACTGGCTGGGCAAGTATGAAGTGACTCAGGCTCAATATAAAGCCGTGACAGGCAGCGATCCTTCTAGTTTCAAAGGAGCCGATCTGCCGGTGGAACAAGTCAGCTGGGATGACGCAATGGCGTTTTGCAAGAAGCTGACAGAAATCGAGAAGGCAGCGGGCCGTCTCTCTAAGAGGTATGAATACACTTTGCCCACCGAGGCGCAATGGGAATACGCCTGCCGTGCCGGAACAACGACTGCCCTGAACAATGGACGGGATTTGTCAGATCCGATGCAAAGTCCCGAAATGAATCCAGTGGGCTGGTATAGACCGAACAGTAATACCCAGACCCATCCGGTAGGAGAGAAAAATCCGAATGCCTGGGGGTTGTATGACATGCATGGGAATGTGCATGAATGGTGTTTGGACTGGTCTGGAGATTATCCGACTTCATCCGTAACAGATCCCGAAGGACCTGCTACAGGCTCGTCCCGCGTGATACGCGGCGGCAACTGGGGCCTCGCTGCGCGCTTCTGCCGGTCAGCGGCCCGGGGCGGCGGCGAACCCGGCAACAGCAACCGCAGTATCGGTTTCCGTGTGGCGATCGTTCCGGTGAAATAACGATCGCATCCCGATAAAATCAAAACCCCCGACGATTTATTCCGCCGGGGATTTTTTGTGTAAAAGAACCACGGATGGACACAGATACACACAGATGTTTTTATTTTAACAGGATAAAAAATCAAATCTTGTGCATCCTGGAAATCCTGTTGAAAGAATTATCTGTGTATATCCTTGTGTTTTTAGTTGTCCAAAAGGATGGATACGGCTAGACTGTACGGCATGTTTGGACACACAAGGTTTCTAACTGGAATCGCGGCCATTGCGATGGCTGTGGGAGCCGTTTCAGTCCTGGCCGATGATGCTCAGGGACAGGAAACGCGTCTGCTCCGGTTCCCGGCTATCCATGGGGATCAAATCGTTTTTTCTTATTCAGGCGATCTTTATACGGTCAGCGCTCAGGGCGGGGTTGCCCGGCGCATCACCTCTGACGTGGGGTATGAGATCTTCCCCAAGTTCTCCCCGGACGGGAAGACGATCGCTTTCACCGGTCAATATGACGGCAACAGCGAAGTTTATCTGATCCCGGCTGAAGGCGGTGAGCCTCAACGGATCAGCTGGACTCCTACTCTGGGCCGTGATGATGTATCCGACCGCATGGGCCCCAATAACATCGTGATGGGCTGGAAGGGGAACGAAGGCGTGATCTTCCGTTCCCGCGGGTTGGAGTTCAATGACTGGAAAGGACGCCTGTTAGTGGCTCCCGTTGACGGCAGTATGCCGGATCAGCTGCCGTTCTCCAGAGGTGCCTGGTGTTCGCTTTCGCCGGATGGCAAGAAGATAGCCTATAACCGGGTCTTCCGCGAGTTCCGTACATGGAAGCGCTACCGCGGCGGTCAGGCTGATGATGTCTGGGTCTATGATTTTGAGAGTGGCCAGACGGAAAACGTCACCCAGAACCCGGCTCAGGATATTTTCCCGATGTGGCACGGAAACAAGATCTATTTCGTGTCCGACCGCGACGAGAACAAGCGGATGAACGTGTACTGCTACGACCTCCAAAGCAAGGAAACGAAGAAACTGACGGATTTTACAGAGTATGATGTGAAGTATCCTTCTCTGGGCGACAAGGCGATCGTTTTTGAGAACGGAGGTTTTGTTTATAAGATGCTCCTGGATGTGGATAACCCGAAAGCCGAAAAGGTGGAAATCACTTTGGCAGAGGATCATTCCCAGAGACGTACCCGCATCGAGAGCGTTGTGAATTACTTGAGGGAATACGGCGTTTCCCCGGATGGAAACCGTGCCTTGTTCGTCGCGCGCGGCGATGTGTTCACTGTTCCTGCCAAGTATGGCGAGACCCGTAATCTGACCCAAAGCCCCGGAGCGCATGACCGCGACGCGATCTGGTCTCCGGACGGCAAATGGATCGCCTACATCAGCGACCGTACCGGTGAGGACGAGATCTGGGTACAGTCTCAGGACGGCAAAACGCCCGCCCGTCAGGTGACCCAGAACGGCATGGTCTACAAATACGCGCCGCAGTGGTCGCCGGACAGCACCAAGATCGCCTGGAGCGATCGCACACAGAAGCTCTATTACACAGAAGTAGAGAGCGGTAAGACGGTGCAGGTAGCTTACTCGCCGAAATGGGAGATCACACAGTTCGACTGGTCGCCGGATTCCAAGTGGATCGCCTGGGCACATCCGGAAGAGGAAGACCTGAACCGCATTTATGTATATTCACTGGAAACAGCGGCTTCCGCGCCGGTAACAGACGGTTGGTATCACAGCAGCACGCCTGTTTTCAGCAAAGACGGCAAGTATCTGTTCTTTGTGTCGGCGCGTGATTTCAGTCCGGTCAGCAGTGAGACGGAGTTCAACTACGCGTATTTCGATATGGAACGCATTTACCTGGTCACACTGGCCGCCGATACGGAATCACCCTTCAAACCGAAGAGCGATGAGGTCGCTATAGAAAAAGCCGAACCGGCCAAGGATGAAAAAGACGCGAAGAAAGAAGAAGCCAAAGAAGTGACGGTGAAGATCGACGTTGACGGCATTATTGACCGTATCGCGATATTGCCTGGCACGCCCGGTTCTTACTACGGCCTGACCAGCCAGGGTGATAAATTGTTCTACATGAGGACCAGCCGCAAAGAGAGCGGTTCCACTCTGTACAGCTACGACCTGAAGGAACGCAAAGAAAACAAACTGGGCACCGTGAGCGGCTACCAGATCAGCGCCAACGGTAAAAAGATGCTGGTTCATTCCGGCAAAGATTACGCCATCATGGACGCTTCCGCCGGTAAGGTGGAAATGAAAGACGCTCTGAACCTGAGCGGTCTGAAGATGACAGTGGATCGTCAGCAGGAATGGCGGCAGATCTTCAATGAATGCTGGCGCCAGATGCGCGACTTTATGTACGATCCCAATCTGCACGGCGTGGATTGGAAGCTGATGCGCGAACGCTATTCCAAACTGCTGGACAGCGTGAACGTCCGTCAGGATCTGACCTACATTATCGGTGAGATGATCGGCGAGCTCAATATCGGTCACGCTTATGTGGGTGATGGCGATTATGCCAAGCCAAACCGGGTCCCGGTGGGTCTGCTGGGCGCGGATATCGTGAAGGATAAAGAGACCGGAGTCTATCAGATCAAGAAGATCTATCGCGGTCAAAACTGGGCACCGAATACCCGTTCGCCTCTGACCGAGATCGGCGTCAATGCCAAAGAAGGGGATTACATCCTGGCAGTGAACGGCAAGTGTGCCAAAGAGATCAAGAATATCTATGAAGCGCTGAACGACACAGCCGGTTCACAGGTGACACTGGTCCTGAACTCCACACCGCAGACCGAAGGCAGCCGCGAAGTCGTGGTGGTGCCGGTTGCGGACGAGCAGGATCTGCGCTACTACAACTGGGTAGAGAAGAACATTGAGAAGGTGAACAAGGCCACGGGCGGCCGTGTGGGTTATATCCATATTCCCGACATGGGCGTTCCGGGCATGAATGAGTTTGTCAAACACTTCTATCCGCAGCTGACCAAGGAAGCGCTCATCATTGACGTGCGCGGCAACGGCGGCGGCAATATTTCACCGCAGGTCATGGAACGTCTTTTGCGTGATTCGGTCATGATCAAGATCGTCCGCAATACGATCCCCGGCTGGGAACCCGGTATGCAGGTAGGACCGAAAGTCTGCCTGATGGATGAGTTTTCCGCGTCTGATGGAGATATTTTCTCCTTCCGGTTCAGACATTACAAGCTGGGACCGCTGATCGGTAAACGTTCCTGGGGCGGTGTTGTGGGTATCCGCGGCAGTCTGCCTCTGGTGGACGGCGGTATGCTCCGCAGACCGGAATTCGCGAAATACAGCCTGGATGGCAAGGAGTGGGTCATGGAAGGTCATGGCGTGGATCCTGACATCGAGGTGGAAAACGATCCGGCTCGTGAATTCCTGGGCGAGGACGCTCAGCTGAGCCGCGGTATCGTGGAAGCTCTCAAAGCACTGGAAACCAGCGCGCGGAAAGTCCCGCCTCCGCCGGCTTATCCAATCAAAGCCAAGTAAGGCTTTTACAAAATAAAAAAATGGCTCGCCGGGATCGTTCCGGCGGGCCTGTTTGAGAAAGGATTTGAACAATGTATTATATTATTGGAAAAGATGGTAAGGAATACGGACCCATTGGAATAGTGGAACTTCAGCAATGGATCCGTGAGTGTCGGGTTGTTGACGTTACGCTGGTAAAACCGGAAGGAGCGGATCAATGGGTGCCGCTGAAGGATATTCCGGAGCTGGCCGGGCTGCTGGGAGGGATGAGTCTTCCTCCTCCGCCTGTCATACCCGCGGAGAAGAAAACATCCGAAGAAAGCGAGCTGGCGTTCTGGGGATTTTGGATCAGCATGATCAGTCTTTCATGCTGCTGCTTCTGGCCTTGGGGTCCCATTATCAGTGTGATCCTTTGTATCCTGGGATTGGTGGAGATCCAGAAGAATCCAAACCTGAAAGGAAAGGGGCTTGCTATTACGGGAATTATCGTCAGCGCGATATTGATCCTCATTTGCGGGATAGGCGGATGCGGAGGAATGTTGAGCACGCATGGGGATTTTCCGGATGGTTTCTACAAAAATTTTGATAAACACATCGAGTGGAAAATAGGACGCTGAGTCCTTGGAATGTTTCGATGAGACCGCAGAAAGATCGAAGCATTCCATTGATCTGGCATCAATGCGCGGTGATTGCCGGCTGGTGCGCGGTTTGCATGTTTATCTATATTCTGTGGAGGTTCGCTCCTGAAGAGCATTCCTTTTATCCGCGCTGTGGATTCCTGGAAATGACCGGATGGCAGTGCGCCGGCTGCGGGATGCTGAGAGCGACTCACGCGTTGGCGCATGGAGAATGGCTGGAGGCGCTGCGTTATAATGTGCTGTGGGTCGTCGCGCTGCCGGTGATATTGGGAGTGTGGATCTGGCACAGTGTGGCCGTTTTCCGGGGAAAGCCCCGGCAGGTATGGAACAGCCTGAAGAACCATCCGGGTTATTGTATAGCCGCGGCTCTGATCGCACTTGGTTATATGATCTTGAGGAATGTGATATCGGGGTTTTAAAAATAAAAATTACAAATACAGCTGTTATTTATGAAAAGAATTGAAATTTATTTCCGTAGTTTACTTTGTGCGGGTATTCTGCTTTTGGGGAGCCTGGCAAACGCGGCAGAGTCTGTTGTGAGTGTGAGCGGTCTGACCTGCGAGCAAAGGACAGATCCGCTGGGAGTGGAAGCGGCATCGCCTGCTTTTGGTTGGCAGATCCGTTCCGGAGCTTATGAGGTGAAACAGGAAGCCTGGCAGGTGCAAATATCCGCCAGGCGTGAGAAGCTTTTGGCAAACACGCCGGATTGGGATTCGGGGAAACGCGATTCAGCCGAGCAGATCGGACAACACGTGGAGGGATGCGGTTTCCAGCCGGCACGGGAATACTGGTGGCGTGTCAAGGTCTGGACGAGCAAAGGCGAATCCGACTGGAGCGAACCGGCCTTTTTTGTGACCGGTTTGACGGAGTGGGACGCGAAGTGGATCACTCGTCCCTGGCCGCCGGAACACACACTGCCGTATTTCCGGAAGGTATTCGAGCTGACACAATCCGCGGAGCAGCTGGTACAGGCCACAGCATATATCTGTGGTCTGGGATGCAGTGAGCTTTACATCAACGGTGAGCGTCCGGATGATCGTTTTCTGGATCCGGCGCAGAGCAATTATGAAAGCTATGCGCTCTATTCCACGCTGGATATTTTTTCGAGACTCCGTGATGGCGCCAACTGCGTAGGAGTCATGCTGGGCGACGGTTGGTACAATCAGGACCGTGTCTGGGGCAAAGGTCATTTCAGCTATGGTGAGCCGCTTTTCATCACACAGCTCGTACTGCGGTATAAAGACGGTTCCACGCAGATCGTAGCCAGCGATGAAAACTGGCAATGGCATGAAGGTCCCGTGCTGGATTCCAATATCTACGCGGGCGAGATCTATGATGCCAACAAAGAAGTCAAAGACTGGTGTAGCGCGGCAGGTTCATCAGAGGGATGGGAAAAAGCAGTGCTTGCGGAGAATCATCCGCCGCGGCTGGTTTCTCAAATGATGGAGCCGATGCGCCCGGTCGATGTCAGAAAGCCGGTCTGCATCAAGAAGAGCAAAGAAGGAAATTGGATCATTGATTTTGGCGAAAACATCACGGGCTTTCCTGAGATCTGCGCGGAGCAGCCCGCGGGAACTCACTGGGTCATGAAGATGAGTGAGGATCTGGATAAAAACGGGGAGATGGATTATACCTCCACGGGTGTTTTCGCGACACAATGCATCCAGAAGGATGAATATATTTTCAAAGGCGAAGGTGTGGAAAGATGGCGGCCGCGTTTCACTTATCACGGTTTCCGTTATTTGGAGCTGAGCGGATGCAATGTCCAGCCGAAGAGTGAGTGGATCATCGCGCATACGATGCACAGCGATGTGAAAGTTCGTGGTCACTTTGAATGCTCCGATCCGCAGATCAACCGTTTGCACAAAATGGCGGTGCGCACGATGCTCAATAATTTTCAAGGTATTCCAACAGACTGTCCGCACCGTGAGCGCTGCGGTTGGCTGGGGGATACTCATGCGTATGTCCGCGCGGCAAATTTGAATTTCGGGATGCAGTCGTTCTGGAACAAGTATCTGTTCGATATTCGTTCCTGCGCGGATAAGCAGATCCCGATGGAGATTTTCCATAATCTGGGAAATACGAATTTTTACTTCAGTCCCAAGCCGTCCGGGATTCCCTTCATGATCGCGCCGGGCAAACGTCTCTGCGGAGCGGCCTCGCCGGACTGGGGCACAGCGGTCGTACAGCTGCCGTGGTACGGCTATGTCTATTTCGGTGACAAAGAACTGCTGGCACGGTTCTACCCGGATATGAAAAACTGGGTGGATTATATTTCGATTATTGCCGAAGACGGGATTATCACCAAGGGACTGGGCGACTGGTGCCCGCCGGAAACGAATGAGTCGATAGACTGTCCCATTGCGCTCAGCTCAACGGCGTTCCATTATCTGGATCTGGCACTCATCGCGGAAACGGCGAAAATTTTGGGCTATGACAAAGATGCCGCTTTTTACAGAGCACAGCGTGATTTCATAAAGAACAAGATCATTGAAAAATTCTATGACAAGGAAAACGCAACATTCGGTTCCCAGACCGCGGACTCGCTGGCATTGGATATGGGCTTTTTCCCGAATGGAGAAGAGTTCAAAATTTCGGATTCCATCGTAAAAAATATCAATGAAAAATACAGCGGTTTTATGCACTGCGGTATCTTTGGTTTAGCTCGTCTGGGTCACGCGCTGAGCAATTACGGCAACGCGGAACAAGCCTGGAAGGTTTTCACAAAGACCGGCATTCCCAGCTTCGAGGCGATGTGGAAGATTTGGGACGCGACGACTCTCTGGGAAACGCTGCCCATTTGGGAGAAAGATTACATTGGCAATGCCTCTAAGGATCATCCCATGCAGGCCGGTTATGATGCCTGGTTTTATGAGGCGGTCGCGGGCATTCGCCCTGATGCCGTAACACCCGGTTTCAGACACATTCGTTTTTGTCCGCAGGTGTGTGACTATCTGGATTGGGCGTTTGCTTCCGTGGAGACTGCTTACGGGTTGGTTTCCATCCGCTGGGAAAAGGGCGAAAAGGGTCTGACCTATCACATTACTGTACCGTCGAATACGACAGCATCCGTGGATATTCCGGCCGGAAAGCGTGTAACCATGAACGGCAAGACTCTGAACTCACAGCTGACACAATGCACGATTGGTTCGGGTGAATACACCTTTGAGATCACACCGGCTGAAGCTGAGAGTGACAAGGACGCATTTGTGGCGTGCTATTATTTCCCCAACTATCATCCCAGTGACGCTCGCAATAATAAATACAAAGGCGAAGGCTGGTCTGAATGGGAAGTGGTGAAAGCCTCCAAGCCGCGCTATGAAGGCCACTATCAGCCACGCGTTCCGCTTTGGGGCTATACAGATGAATCCGATCCCAAGGTGATGGCACGGAAAATAGATGCCGCTGCGGATCACGGGATCGACGCATTCATTTTTGACTGGTACTACTATGATGACGGTCTTTTCCTGGAGCGCGGTCTGGAGCAGGGATTCATGAAAGCACCCAACGCGAACCGTCTGAGGTTTGCGCTCATGTGGGCAAATCATGACTGGCTGGACATTCATCCTTGGAAGTACTCGAACCCGTGGGAGTGGAAACTGCTTTATCCCGGCAAGGTCTCTCCAGAGACATTTGACAAGATGTGCGATTATATCATCGAGACTTATTTCAAACATCCGTCCTACTGGCTAATAGAAGGGAAGCCCTACTTCTCCGTTTATGAGCTGTCCAAGCTGATGGAATCTTTTGGTTCTCTGCAAGCGACCCGTGAGGCAATGGATCGTTTCCGTGCGAAAACAAAAGCGGCCGGGTTCCCCGATCTGCATTTGAACGCGGTCGTCTGGGGACAGCCGGTTCTGCCGCAGGAAAAAGGTGTTGCTGATCCGATCCAGCTCATGCGGGATCTGGATTTTGACAGCGTGACCTCTTATGTGTGGGTGCATCACGGCGGTCTCAAAGATTTTCCGGCGACCGATTATAATTACGTCAGGGATGAATATATGAAGTACTGGGACAAGGCCGAAAAAGAATACAATGTCCCGTACTATCCGAATGTGACGGTCGGCTGGGATGGTTTTCCGCGTTCGCATCCGGATGATCCTTTGCAGGAATCCAATCCTTTCCAGCGCGCGATGTCGGGCAATACTCCGGAGCGCCTGAAAGAGGTCGTGAAAATGACTCGTGATCGCCTGAAAAAACGTCCGGCCTCAGAGCGTATCTTCAATATCAACTGCTGGAATGAATGGACAGAGGGCAGCTATCTTGAGCCTGATACCCGCTATAAAATGGAGTATCTGGAAGCGGTCAGAGACGGCAAATAAATACCTCCATGGATCCGCAATATCTGCAATATCTGATCCCGCTTGGCGCGTTTCTTGTAGGTGCTTTTGTTGTGTACATCGTGGCTAAGGCCCACACAACTAAAGCGACCGAGGAAGCTGCCCGGATGGAGGCACTGCTGAAAGAACAGATCAATGCCCTGAAAGATAATTTGGAGGCCAAAGTCCAGGCGGTTTCCGAAAATATCTTAAAGGGTCGTTGTGACGAGCTGAAGGAGAAAAACGCGGAGCTTTTGGGGAATCGTGTCCAGGAATTACAGGAACGCAATGAAGCCTTGCTCAAACCTTTTGTGGATCCGATCCGCGAAGGAGTCGGTGAGCTTCAAAAGCGATATGATGAGCTTCAGAAAAAGTACGGAGAACTGCAGCAGAGCAATAAAGATCTTTTGGATCCTTTGCGTCAGCGCATGGAGGAATTCCGCAAAGCGGTGGAGTCATCAGAAAAGACAGGCATCGGATTGAATCAAAGCCTGATGGGTGCCATCACGCAAATGCAGAAGGTCACCAATCAGGTAGGCGATTCCGCGAACAATCTGGCTCAGGCGCTTCGGGGTCAGGTCAAAGCACAGGGTGACTGGGGTGAGGTCACGCTTCGGCGTGTGCTGGAGTGCTCAGGCCTGAAGAAAGATTTTCATTTCATTGAACAGGAATTTGTCCAGGGACTGCAGGGAAAACGTTTTTACACGGATGCCACGATAAAATGGCCCGACGGCAGACAACTGATCATCGACAGCAAAGTGAGCTTGAACAGCTACACGGACTACATGAACGCATCTGATGACATGGTTCGTGCGGAATGTTTGAAGAATCATTGCAGAAGCGTTTGGGAACATGTCAAAGAATTAGTCAAAAAAGATTATGCGGAAGTAAAGAAGGAACTGGGTGAAAATGTTTTTGATTACGTGGTCATGTTCATTCCGATAGAAGGCGCTTTTGACCTGGCGATGAAGAACAGCAAAATTTGGGATGAAGCATTCAGGAGCAAGATCATCATCGCTTCTCCCGTGAGTCTCATCACACTCTTGCAGACGATCTATATCGCCTGGCAGAAGTTTGAACAGGACCGCAATCAATTGGAGATCATCAAGACTGCCGGTCAGTTGATGGATCGTATCAATGATTTTTATCAAAAGCTGGATGAAGTCGGGAATCAGCTTGAGAAAGCTCAGAGCACCTATAATGAGGCCGTGAAAAAACTCCGTGGTGAAGACGGAGCTCAATCGGTAGTCAAATCAGCAAAAAAACTGGAAGCGCTTGGAATCAAATCTTCCAAAACGCTTCCGGCAAATTCTCGCTTCAAATCCGACAGCGACGAATGATCTAGGCAATAGCGTCCAGATACGATTGCAGAATAATGGCGGCGGCCATTTTATCCACTTTCTCTTTACGCTTGTCCCGGCGCACATCCGCTTCGATCAGCAGTCGGTTTGCCTGTGAGGAGGTCAGGCGTTCATCCCAGGTGCGGACAGGGATGTCCGGAAAATGTTCGCGCAATCCCGCAACAAAGACTTTTACTTTTTCCGCAGCGGGACCGTAAGTGCCATTCATATTGCGGGGCATCCCGACTACCATCTGATCTACCTCTTTTTCCTGGATGATAATGCCCAGTGCTTCCCAGAATTTTTCCAGCGGTTCTGCAGGGATATATTCCAGCGGCTGTGCGATCATTTTCAGTTCGTCGCTGATGGCGATCCCCATTCTTTTTGTTCCGTGATCTATGGCCAATGTTCTTGACATATTCCAAATAAATCTAATCTGTAATGGCGACCTTGCTGCTGTGAATACGATAATTTTCCTTGCAGCCTAAAATTTTGTTGTGCTTCAAAACGACATCCTGCGCATTCCCGACATAAATGCCGCACAATCCCGGATCACCTTTGATCACATTGTTTTCAATGGTGATGTTTTTGTGAAGATAAGTCGCCTCTGTATCTTTCGCGTCAATGATAACAGCGATCCCCGAAGCATTTCCCTGACGACCTGTACCGCGTCCGCAGCCGGTGATGATATTGTCACGGATGATGACATCCTCAGCATGACTGCCTTCCTGCCACCAGGATTCCGCGCCTACATGAATGCCGGTGCCGGTACTGTTTCGGAAGATATTGTTTTGGATCAGCACATTCCTTGTTTTGACCAGAACAGCACGGGCCAGATGACTGTTCACAGTGGAGTTGACAAATTCCAGCCGCGGCAGTTTGGAAATATTCATCAGGAAATATTTTCCTGTGGCATCCTCCGGCAGTTTTTCGGTGAATGTCACATCCCAGTATTTGTTTGGGATGGTATGCTCTGTTCCGGCTACCGTGAAGGTTGCGACCGGTTTCAGTGTATCGACTTCCACCAGTTCCATCACATCTCCTTTATCAGGCAGATCCGCGACCTGCGCGTGGGTAAAAGCCTGATGTGTGATCCCCAGTCGCGCTTTTTCGCCGTTCACTTCCATGATCGTCTGATAATAACCGTGAACATTTGTCGCATCATCCTGATGTCCCTGGAACTTGCATCCGTCAAAGCGGATCGTTCCGCTGCAGGAGGCAAAGTGCGTGGCATCCGTATTGGATGAAAGAATGTGTCCTTCACTCGGAACAACAGACAGGCGGTTCATCGTGATGTCACGGCTGAGGAATCCTACGATGCCCATACCCGGCTGAGCGTGAATTGTGACATCATTCAGGGTGACCTGGGAGCTTCTCAAAATCAGAATAGCCGGGCGAAAGTGGAAACTGTGGATGACACCGATCCCGGCTCCCAAAAGCGATTTGTCTATCTTGGTTTTGAAGCGAACTTTTTTCCCTTCGACCTTTTCGATTTCCGGGAAATAAACCGGGTGAGGCCACATCCGATCTTCATCTTTCTGCCAAAAGATGGCACGAAGGAAAGGTGTTTTTTCCGTCAATTCCCGTTCATCATTAAAGACAGCCTCAAACGCTTCATCTTCCACGGCGGTGATTTCACCATCGGAGAACGGTTTGTTTTTGTAGTCAATGGTCAGTCCCTTGATAGTGATATTCTCACAGTTGTCCAGCGAGATTGGTTCCATCCAACCTTCGCACATCAGTGTCGCGCCTTTGGCTTCGATAGTCAGATTTTTTGTTCCTGTAAAATCCAAACCTTTTGCGTAGGGGTAATAAGCTGTGTATATGATCGGTTCGGTGCTGCGTCCCATTTTGCTGGACATCGCGTCTTGCTCTAATTGGACAGCGGCTTCATCCCGCAGACGATAAACACCGGCCGGGATCTCCAGCACTGTATTCGGGTTTTCTTTGCAAAACTGTACAGCCTTACGCAGGGCTTCCGTGTCGTCTATGCCGTCATCCGGCAGCGCTCCGAGACTGGCGATATTCAGTGTCTCTGCCTGCAGATGGGCCGTTCCGCAGAGAGCCGTCAACGCGGCAAAAAGGATATATTTTTTGAACATGTTTTTCCTTGGGTTAGAGCTTGATGGTTACTGTGGAATCAATATCCGTTGTTTCAGAAAAGATTTCTTTTCCGTTTTGTTTTACAATGATTTTTTGAGTTTTCTCATCTACGCGCTGGACTTGGATATCCAGATCTGTATTGAACGCACGGATATGCTTTAAGGACATTTGATCCCAGTTTTTCGGCAGACGCGGTGTCAGCGTGAAAGAGTTTAACCCGGTGGGACGGATCCCGAAAAGTCCTTCCGTAAAGATGCGGCAGTAGAGACCGCTTTCGGCGGACAGATGCCGCTGACTTCCTTCCGGCCAGGCTTCCACCGGGTAGGGTACATGCTCGCCCAGCAGACGTGTCTTGGAGTAGTACTCCAGATAATCCATGACCTTTTCCGTTTCACCCACGGTCAGGATGCCGCGCATGGCGTACAGTGTGGAGCGATCCCAGAAGGTCTTGCTTCCGGCCTGGGTCAGGATGCCGTTCTCGGACCACAATCTTGGTGAAAAGAGAGCAGCGATCGTTCCGTCTTTGCGTTCGGTGATGCCCACACACAGCGGCATGCAGATCCAGGAACGCAGCACGTCATTTCCGTCATAGTATTGATACGTGTCGAAGCCTTCCACCTTGGCGGCAAAATAGCGGTCAATAGCTTTCCGCAGATCGGCTGCCTGGGAGCGATAGGTCTGTGCGGTCTCTGCCGGTTTGCCCAGATCTTCCGCCAGATAGGCCGCTGAAAGCAGTGCGTCATAGTAGAGAGTCGATGTGCAGAGATTCGCCTTGCCGGTCGGGAAACGTCCTTCCAGTTCATCGGAATCGGATTCGACGACTCCCGCGTCGTTCAGCTTGCGGTGGCAGTATTCCAGACACCATTCAATGAGCGGCCAAAGCTCTTCCGCTTTTTCTTTGCTGCCCAGTGTGAGCGCATAGCGGCTGGCACCGTAGGCGATCATGGCACCGTCACCGCGGTCACCGGCTCCGTTCCAGATGTCATCACCTTCCGCGATGATGGAGGAGGGGATTGGTTTGAAATCATTATTCATGAACCGGGCAAAATGCTTATAGGAAACCATGGCCGATTCGTTGCCCACGGGATAGCCCAGATAGGGGAAGAATGGATTCACATACTCGGCCTGGTCATTAGCCCAGATGGCGGCATAGTAGGATTCACCACCGGGTCCGTGCAGGAAACCGCCCTTTGTCTCAAAGATACTTTCCGAAGCGCGAATCTTGGCAAAACGGAACATGGTGTTCAGTACATCATCTGGTGTATCCAGTATCAGATTGTCAGAGAACGTGCGGATCAGTTCTTTCCGTTTTTCCAGCTCTTGTTTGACATCTGTCACGGCCTCAGTTTTTGTGAGTCTGCTGTCAAAACCATTATCGTTTTTTATTTCATCTTTTTTATAACCGGTGATCGTTACGAAGAAATTCACTTCCTGATCTTTTTCCAGAATAGTTGTGCCGCCGGTTTGCCGGACGATCAGCGAGTAACTGCCGTAAACACCTTCCTTTTCCGGAGTATAGATCATGGAAAGCGAGTTTGGCAGCTCCACTCTCATGTTCCGGCCGGATGTGTTTTTGATGGTGTAGTATTCGCAAAATGCCGGCTTATCCACAGAAGGGAACAATTCTCGTGTCAAATGGATCCCGTTGGAAAAATCGCTTTCCACGGTCATGATCCCATCCAGCTGGATGGATCTGACTTTTTCATTTTTCAGCGACGAATTGTTGATCAATATTTTGGAGGTGACATCTTCGCCCATGCGCCGCATCAGACTGGCATGTGTATTGTTTGGGATCGTGCGCAGCAGCGGCCAGACCATTCCGCGTTCCAGATAGAACGATCCGTCCTCATTGATGCCGTAACGCAGGACGGTTGCGACTTTGCGTCCGGCCATCTCGATATGGTCATAGTGAGGCAGAGCGCTTTTGTCCGCCTGCCAGCGGATACTTTGATCTGCGTTGATGCTCCAGCGGCTGGGTTGATCCTCCGCGGTCAAGGCGGTACACCATCCGGCCGTCAGCAAGGCCAGGATCAAGAACATTTTTTTCATAACTTATTCTTTATCAATATTACTAAATAAAACTGCCGCAAAAGAGAAAACTCTTGCGGCAAAAATTCTTCAATTTTTTAAGCTTTGGCCAATGACCAAAGCGTGTTTTTCAATAAAAGAGTTAAAGCAGCGTAAGCAATCCCACTCCCGCTGCCGCCAGGACTTCACCTGTGGACACGGCCCAGTTTCCTGTACCCAGGCTGGGAACAGAAACTGCGGCTCTCAGCAATGCCTTTCCGACATGTGCCACAGAAGCGGCACCGCCGCCGGCGATGATCGCCAGTGTCCATTTCATCAGCGGGGAAATATCTACAAACAAAGCGGCCGCGACGATCGTTCCGGCTGTAGCCGCTGCCGGCGCGGCAAGCATATCCAGAAAATGATCCAGCCCCGGGATATAATAGGCGCAGATCTCCAGCACTGTCGCTGTGGAAAATACGATGAGCGCCGGGTCTGATGCCAGCCACATCCAGTTTTCACCCAGAGTCAGATACTCACAACGCGCGCCCAGGCTCAGGATCAGCATCGGGATAAAAACACGAAAACCGCACACAGCGCTCAGAGCCACACCCATGATCAAACTTATCAAAATATTTTCCATTTGAATATCCTCATTGCGGGGTCGTTTACCCGCTAATCATATTAAACGTTTTTTCGTGTGTTTTTATTCAAATTATTTTTGGGTGTATCCGTTTTCTCTGAACCACTGGATGGCATCCTCCAGAGCCTGACGCGGAGGTGTCTGTGGCAAACCCAGCTCTTTGATAGCTTTAGAGGGATCGAAGAACATTCGGTAGGCGGCCATTTTCACTCCGGCGATCGGGGCCTTGGGCGGTTTCCCGGTAAAGTGGGAGATCGCCTCATTCACATAAGCGGCGGCCAGAGCTACCTTGTAGGGGATCTTGATCTTAGGCGCTTTCAGTCCGGTGATGTCCGCCAGCACCGTAAAGGTATCCTTCATCATCCAGTTCCCTTCGGCGTTTCCCAGGATGTACCGCTCGCCGATACGTCCCTTTTCCGCGGCCAGGATATGCCCCTGAGCCACATCACGGACATGGACCCAGTTCAGACCGGTCTCCAGATAAGCCGGCATTTCACCTTTCAGAAAGTCCACGATCACTTTTCCCGTGGGGGTCGGTTTCACGTCGTAAGGTCCAATGGGTGCGGTCGGGCAGACGATCACAATGGGCGCGCCGTTTTTGATAAATTCCCGTGCTTTCAGTTCTGCCAGCCACTTGGAGCGTTTGTAGGCGTTCGTCAGATTTTGGGGGAAGGGATCTGTGGATTCATTTGCCGGCGGCTCGGAAAGGCCGGTCTCATGAGTGATGCCGATGCATCCGACTGTGCTGGTATAGACGATCCGGCTGCATCCTGCCGCGCAGGCCGCCTCCAGGACATTGTGAGTGCCGTCTATGTTGGTCTGGAACATGGGACGGTAATCCGCCAGCCAGAGATGATAGCTGGCCGCCGCATGGAAACACCAGTCGCAGCCTGCGACTCCCTGTTCCACGGATTTTTTGTCCAGAACGTCTCCGCGGATCGTTTCATAGTCCTTGCTGCTGAGACCTTCCAGACTACGCAGATTGCTGGAACTCCTCACCAGTACACGGACCGTATGACCCTGCTGGACAAGCTGGCGGACAAGATTCCCGCCGATAAAACCTGATGCGCCTGTTACAAAACACTTCATAGATACAGTCCTCTTGAAAGTCTCCGCGGCCGATCCCTGCCGGGAAGTTACTTAGCTCCCAGTCCCCGAAACACGACGGGGATCGTTTTGATCAGGATCTTGATGTCGCCCCAGAAACTCCAGTTATCAATATATTCCAGGTCCAAACGAACCCATTCTTTGAAATCCGTTATATTATTGCGTCCGCTGATCTGCCACAGACAGGTCATTCCTGGCCTCACGCTCAGGCGGCGACGGTGAGAAATGTCGTCAAAATGCTTGGTTTCATCCACCGGCAGGGGACGCGGTCCCACCAGACTCATTTCTCCCTTCAATACATTCAGCAGCTGCGGCAGTTCGTCCAGACTGGTTTTGCGCAGGAACGCGCCGATCTTTGTCACTCGCGGATCGTTCGTTACCTTAAAGACCGGACCGCTCATCTCGTTCAGACGCTCCAGCTCATGTTTACGCATTTCCGCGTTGTTGACCATCGAGCGGAACTTGTACATGGTGAAAGGCTGGCCGTTCAGACCGCTGCGCTTTTGTGCAAAGAAAACAGGACCGGGCGACGCGATCTTGATTGAGAGAGAGATAATCAGGAACAAGGGCGAAAGGATCAGCAGCAGAATGAATGAACACACATAATCAAGCATCTGCTTGGCAAAGGATTGCAGCGTGAATTCCGGTGCGGTGCGGAACACCAGCAGCGGACTGCCCACTAATGTATCCAGTGTGGGCTTGCAGATCTCCGTATGGAAGAAGTTGGCCAGCACCCAGACATCAACACCTTCCAGCTCACAGCATTGAATGATTTTTTCCACCGTGCTGAACTGGGCATACTTGGAACCGACAAAAACGATATTGGGCGACTGGTCATGCAGCAGATTCAGCAAGGCTTCCTGAGAAGCCTGTTCGACATCAAACTCTCCCACGACCTCGAACTCATTCTTGCCCATATCCTTTAATTTCTTACGGATACGCCGGGCCTCACTGCCGTTGGCCGCGATAATGACACGCTTCGAGAATTGAGTCCGTCCCAGAGAACTGCCTCTCAGCCAACGCAGCAGCTCGTCCTTGATCGCCACCAGTGTGAATGTCATCGGCAGGAACAGCAACAGGACGGAACGAGCCAGCGTCCACTTCATCAGGAACATCGCCAGAATGATGATCATGAACAGCAGCAGACAGCCTCTGCCCAGCGCGGCGTAATGCCTGACACGGGAATTTGGAAGCAGATCCCGTGTGTAATAACCCTGTGTGTAGAAAATGAAAGGTGTCAGAAGGGGAATCAGGATCATGACCCAGGTAAAGCGCTCAAAGCCTTCGATATCGGAGGGATCCGGCAAAAAGTCAATATTGATCTGCGCACGCAAAGCATGGGAAAGCCACAAGCCAAGCATACACAAACCCGCGTCCAGAAGCATCTGCACCTGAACCAATATATTTCTTTCGCGCTGGAGCATGGTTAAGAAATAACCACCTCCCAAAGAATACCATTCTCAGAGTTTAACTGCAACATCTTATCCCAAAATTGCCAATAACACCTTTTAGTTTATCAAAACATATTCAAAAACAATATGTTGCGTAGAGATGCGCGACCCGCGCGTCTCCGAGATGAGGGATTGATCGTCTCAGCTCCGAAGGAGCGACAGATCACAGGCAGGGGTAAGCGAAGCGTAACCCCTGCTCTGATGACACACATATTAGAGTCCCAAAGGGACGGCAGACGAATGTGTTATTCTTATAATTTATTTAACACAAATGACTTAAAACTTTTTTCAAAAATTTTTCAAAAAATCACATGACGTTTGCATTTTTTAGTGGTTAACTATATTTAGTTGTTTGAGCAACACTGAATTTGAGAAGATTGATATGACTAAGAGATTTAAAATAAAAGGACTAGGATTGATAGAGTTAAAAGTAGTATTTAAATTTTTATTTAAAACTGTTTGCATTCTATTAGTGATAGTAGTGTTTGGTTTTATAGGGCTTTGTTGTTTTTTCTATACACCATGGGCGCATTCTTTGAAATGGAAGTATGCAGAACCTAAGATTCAAAAACTTAGAGAGTATCATTCTCCGAAGATTCAACTTTATTGTGCGCTTGTGGAGTTTCCCTGGACGGCTTTGAATATAAGTAGGGATGCTGAGTTTGATCCAAATGAAATGAAGAACCTTGAAATGAAGGATCTTGAGATCAAGAATCTTTTTGAAGTAAAAAAGTTATTGCTGGAACCTAAACACACTACTAACTGGTACAGGTTATTCAAAGATCATTATGAAAAATTAAGAGAAGAATCTAAAAATCTTTATCTGAATCCGGATATTGATTTATGGAGACAATATATAGCGGAGTTTGGGGGAGAAAAATTTGAAGATAGAAATGAATTTGCATTGATTCTCTGTATTCCAGAAGGAATTTTTGAAGGGCAATTTGCGAAAATTACATTTTCAGAAGATTTTGACATATTTGATTCTCTTCCAGCATATTCTATTCCTGAAGAATGGCTGGAGCCTAATGCGTGGGCGCAAAAAGAATGGGAATTATACGAACAAAATTTACTTAGTTCTGCTTCTACTGCGAAAGAATTAGAAAACTAATAGTATTTTACTGAGTTTATACAAAAAACAAATACAACGACACTCAATTATAACTCTTATAACTCGGTGGGCAGTTCTCAGCGAGTGTGATCCCGCCAGCGCGTTGAATGTTTTCCCCTTGGAGCCATTGAAAAGCTAAGCCTCTCCACCAAAAAAGCCGTTCCGGACAGGAACGGCTCTTTGCTATTCAACTATTTCAACCTATTCCAGATCAATGGTAAAGGTATAGGTTCCGGATTGCAGGATTGCTCCGTTCATGCCGGGGGCCTGATTTTCGGGAACCATCACGCCTTTGACCTTGGCCAGCGGTTTACCTTTCTCGGTGACCTTTTCCACAACGGCCGGGAACTTCATCAGAGCCTGGCAGTTAGGCGGAACGGTGACCTTGGCGGTCATCTTGCCGTTTTTCACTTTCCAGTCGCTGACGATCTTGCCCTGCAGAGAGTTATAAGAACTCTTGACCTGAGTGAGGTCTTTGCCGGGGACATAACCCGGAACGATCTCAAAGAACTGGAATCCGTTGCCGCCGGGTATTTCCAGATTCCGGATGCCGCCCAGACCTTCGATAAACCAGTTGCCCACATACATATAGGAGCTGTGCAGGCGGGAGTGTCCATCGGATTCGTCCCAGTTCTCGATGAAGGTGGTGGCCCCGCGGTTGAGGATCATATCGCCCCAGCCCGGATAATCTTCGGCGGCGACCATCGGATAGATCAGGTCGTTGCGTTCGGCATCGATCAGGACGCGGAAAAGGAACGCGCCGCCGGTGATGCCCGCGTCAATATGCTGACGTTTACGGATATCGTTTGCCAGATAGTCCCATGTCTTGACGATATCCTCCTGAGTTTCAGGGGCGTTTGCCAGGATGGCGGTGGCCTGATAGGCTTGGCGGCCGGTCAGGTATTTACCCGTTGCCTTGTCGTAGTACTTGGCATTGGCTGCTTTGCGGACTTTTGCGGCACGCTCCATATAGGCTTTAGCGTCATCCGCATGGCCCAGGATATTGGCGATCTCGGCCGCGGTCTCCAGATTATAGATCCAGTAGTAATCGTTCATGCACTGATTTTCTTCCGGGGTTCCGCCGCCGGTGGTTCCGGGCGGCAGCCAGTCACCCAGCTTGTCCCAGAATTCGCCCCAGGGGACGATCAGGTCATCTTTGGAATTGGCTTCCAGGAATCCCAGCCATTTCTTCATGTTGGGATAGCATTCCTTCAGGATGCGGGTATCACCGTACTGCAAGTAGATCTCCCACGGCATCATGATGATAAAGCCGCTCCAGCTGGGACCGCCGCCGCCGATATAGGTCGGGGCAGTGTGGAGCAGACGGCCGTCAGCGCTTTGGATGCCGCGCCAGTCTTCGGCCCACTTGTTGTAGAAAGCGCCCATGTCGTAGTTGCCGATGGCCGTATTGATAGTGGCGTTGCCGTCGCCGCCGTAGCCCAGACGTTCACGCTGAGGGCAGTCCACGATATAGCCGCCCAGGGCCAGGCTCTGGAAGGTCCATAAGCTGACATCATACAGGCGGTTGAACAGCTCCTTGTCGCATTCAAAGTAGCCCACGCGCTCCAGATCAGTGGTCACGATATTGCCGGTGAAGTTTTCCGGGGCCGGAGCTTCATCCAGACCGGTGATGTAGATCCAGCGGCCGCTGTTGTAATTGAAGTGGTGGCGGAAGGTGCCCGCACCGGTTTGGTCAAAGACATAAGCACTGCACATGCCGAAGCAGTTGCGCATATCGGGCCGTTCGGACCAGGTCATAGTGATCTTGCTGCCCGGTTTGCCTTTCAGCTTCATGGTCGTCCATCCGCTGAAGTTTTTGCCCATATCTACCTTGACCACACCATCATCCAGCATTTCCGTGCTGACGGCGGTCAGTGTCGGCTGCACGATCACGTTGCCGGGCATTTTTTCCGCGGTAACGATCATATTCTTGGGAGAATAGACCGTAGCGGCTTTCCAGTCGCTGTCGTCCAGCTCCGCGGTGTTCCATCCGGGCAGTTCCTGATTGGCGTCATAAAAATCACCGCCGAACTGATGCCATATCCACTTGCCCAGCAGATAGCTGGGGCTGGAATGCGTCTTCCAGGTGGAGTCGGTGACCCAGCGGGTCTTGGCATCGCTCTTGAAGGTCAGATCGGCCTGAGCCATGACGATCGGGGTCAGAGGACGGTCCGCGTTCTTGAATTCAGGGAACGCCACCCAGCCCACGCCCAGCCAGAACACGATAGCGTTCTTGCCCTTTTTCAGATAAGGGGCGATGTCATAAGTTTTATAACGGACGTGGTTTCTCTTCAGATCGCTGACGTTCGGGGTCAGGACTTCATTGCCCACCTTTTGTCCGTTGATGTAAACCTCATGGAAACCGGCGCTGGCCACGTGCAGAAAAGCCTGCTCCGGGACTTCGGCCAGATCGTAAGTCTTACGCATCCAGGGGTTAGACATACAGGGTTCAAAAATATCATCTTTCGGCTGGAAGGTCTCGTCCGAGCCGATCCAGCTGGCCGTCCAGTCGCTCATTTCCATCGGGCCCATCACCCAGGAGGCCGGCTTGCTCCACTTGCTCCACTTGCCGTTCTGGTCGGCGATACGCACACGCCAGAAGCAGTTCATAGGATAATCCAGCGGCGCGCCCGTGTAGTCTATCTGAGTCGAGTCGCTGCGGTACACGATGCCCGTATCCCACAGATTGGGATCATCCTTTTTGAGCAGAGCGGCATCCGTGGCCGCCTGGATCTGATAAGCAGTCTGAGAAAGACCACGGGCAGAACGGCTTTTGGTTTCCACCTTCCAGAACAGACGAGGGCTGTCCAGATCCATTCCCAGAGGGGATTTCATATACTCACAGCGCAGATCGGCCGGGTACACATCCGCGGAGAAAAGGCCCGCTTCAGCTGAAAAAGTCGCGCTCAACAGAGCCGCGCCCAGCAGTGAGGCTTTTCCCCAATTCAATAGGTTATTAAACTCCATACGTCGCACAGTTTATCAGAAACAGACCCCTTTGTCCAGATTCTTACGGGGAGGAAATTATTTTTTTATCTATACCTGTCCGGGATTCTTTTTCGGAAAACCTTGACGAACGTGAAAACGTACATTAGCCTTAACGCGGAAAGGATGCGGCAATATGACATCCATTAGTATAACAAAAGCCAGAGCGGATCTTTATAACCTGGTCGCCGAAGTGAATAAAAACTCACGCCCCGTGATGCTTACCAATAAAAACGGCAAGAACGGCGTGCTGATATCCGAAGATGACTGGAACGCCATCCAGGAAACACTTTATCTCAATTCTGACCCGCGCGTTCGGGATTCTATCCTTGAAGGCGGTCAAACTCCTTTAAAGGATTGTCTCACCGAAAACGAAGTGGAGTGGTAGGTGTACAGGATCCTTTACACCAAACAGGCTAAGAAGGATATCGAATACCTGAAGGCCGCGAAGCTGGATAAAAAAGCAAAGGAACTGGTCGAGGTCGTCAGGATGGATCCTTTCGCGAATCCTCCTCCTTATGAAACACTGCTGGGAAATCTGGCAGGATTCTATTCCAGAAGGATCAACCTCCAGCATCGCTTTGTCTATCAAGTGTACATGGAGCCTGTCACTGTTGATTCGCTTTCTTACGAAGGGACTGTGAAAATCGTCCGAATATGGACTCACTACGAACAGATCCGATAGGATTTTTCTGTTCCCCCGTTTCAGGTTAAATGAATGGAGACGCGAAACCCGTGTTTCTATATTATATCTTCTTTATAAACAAATAATTATCTATACATATCCGTATTCGTTGGTGTTTCTTTCCGCACCCATCCGGGGTTCTTGCGACATTTTTATTGACTTAGTGGTTTTTTCTGAACATAATGACCCCGTATGAAACCTCGTAATATGAGATTGCATGAGGCGGTTCTTGGAACCGTTTCCGTACTAGCACTCAGCGCGGCGTTAGCCAGTGCGGATGTGCTTTTCACCGATCAGTTTACGGGAACAGAAATCAATACTGATTCCTGGGAACTGAATGATCGGAGTTTTGAATACATGAACTCTCAGCCGACCGGCACGATGGATTACTACATCGTTGACGGCGTCGTCAATATGAGTTACGCACCGGATTCATCCTATTGGCCGGGTTCGATTTTTGTAACAAAATCCAGCTACGCGGTCTCTCCGGAAAACCCGGTGACGTTCCAGATAGACAGACATTATAATACCTATAACCAGGCCTCCGGTTCCCGCTGCGCTTTCCTGATCTTCAATTCAGATCTGAGCAAGTGGGTGCATTTCGCGGAAACGACCGACGGCGGCAGCGCCAGCAGCGCTAAATACTACGGCTGGTGTTATAACCGTTACATCGGCCAGGATGGCGACAAATACAATGGTGTGGGTATCGGTATGGACGACATCAATTTAGATGAAACTTTGACCGATCACCTTTTCCACACGATCAAACTGGTGGCCACAGGCGAGACCGTGACCTTCTTCATTGATGATGTGGAAGGCGCCACGGTGGAATTCCCCTTCACGGAAGGGGTCCGCTTCGGCTTTG
>Ga0265298_10000573_pt1 | contig 54613 bp, 33 predicted proteins | sample AusTroGonzalo_MG_3_FD_193486 | JGI IMG/M metagenome (GOLD analysis project Ga0265298, IMG submission 193486) | Bovine rumen microbial communities from tropical cattle in Woodstock, Queensland, Australia - Gonzalo_01 | ecosystem: Host-associated > Mammals > Digestive system > Stomach > Rumen ... | reverse complement strand
TGGTGAGCGACGAGCCCGGCTCGTTGAACGCGATATGACCGTCCGGACCGATGCCGCCGAGGAACAGATGAATACCGCCGATGTTCTTGATCTTCTCCTCGTAGCGTGCGCATTCGGCAGCGAGGTCGGCTGCGTTGCCGTTGAGGATATTGACGTTCTCCTTGCGGATGTCAATATGCGAGAAGAAATTGGTCCACATGAAGCTGTGATAGCTCTCCGGATGCTCCTCGGGCAGATTGACATACTCGTCCATATTGAAGGTGACTACATTGCGGAAGGACACTTTGCCTGCCTCATAGAGTTTGATAAGGGCCTTGTACATGCCAAGGGGCGAACTGCCGGTCGGCAGACCGAGCACGAACGGGGTGCCCTCCTTGGGGCCAAACTCATTGATTTTCTTTGCTACATAGTTCGCAGCCCACTGGCTCAGCAGGTCATACGAAGGTTCGATAATTACTCGCATTGTTATTTATGATTTATGATTGATGATTGATGATTTTTTCTATTCGCCGAAGAGGATGGTTTCCAGTTCGGCTTCATCGGGATTAATTGCCACTATATGTCCCTCCTTGTCGATAAGGACGGTATGCGGGATGAACTGCACGCCATACTTGCCGGAGCAGGGATGGGCTTCGTCCTCACGCGCCTGCGGCCACGGCATCTGCTCCTCATTGAGCGCCACCTGCCAAGCCATCACGTCTTGGTCCACGCTGCAGCTGAAAATCTGCAGGTGTCCGGCAGGCTGGCCGGCGTAGATCTCCTTGAGTACAGGGATGAGACGGCGGCAGGGACCGCACCACGACGCCCAGAAATCGACGAGGACATAGTCCGTCTTGCCGACGAGGTCACTGAGCGACAGTTCGGCACCGGTAGGCGTGACGGCCGTGAAATCGACATAGGCGTTCGGGTCGGCTGCCGGTGCTTCTTCCGCAACCTGCTCCGCCGCTTCCGTCGTCTCTGCGGTCTGCGTCGTTTCCGTCTGTTCCGTGGTTGTCTGTTTGCCGCAAGCTACGAACATTAGCGCCGCGGCGAAGATAATCAAATATTTTTTCATTGCCTTAACATTTTTTCAGAACCACCGCACTGCGAGCCGGGAGGTAAAGCTTGAGCCAGCCCTTGCCGTCCTTCTCGTAAAGCGGGTCATAATTGGTGAAATGCTCAACGCTGTCATCCGCCAGACCGAAACCGGCGAACTCCTTTGCATCCGTATTGAGCACCACCTGATACTTGCCTTCCGGCACGAGGATGCCGTAGTCCGGGAAGGATTTCTGGCCGTTCCAGTTGAAGATGAACAGCAGGTCACCGCGCGAGTAAGCCACCACTTGGTCACCCTCATTGTCCCACCATTTCATCACCCACGGGAGGTGCTTGCCAACATTGTATTTCTTCTCCTCCGCCGTCGGGTTCTGGGTGAGCATATGCTTCTTGAGCAGCTGGATCATCGCCTCGTCAAAGCGGTTGAGGTCGGCGAAGAAATAGTTGGGGTTGTCCACGAGGTCCCACTGACGGCGGGCGTACTTGCAACTCCAGCCGTTACCCTCACGCGGGAAATCAATCCACTCCGGATGGCCGAACTCGTTACCCATGAAATTGAGGTAACCGCCGTTGATGGTGGATGCCGTGATGAGGCGTATCATCTTATGCAGCGCGATGCCGCGGTCGGCCATATAGGTGGAATGGCCGTGCTCGAAATGCCAGTACATGTCCGCATCGACGAGACGGAAGATGATGGTCTTGTCGCCTACGAGCGCCTGATCATGGCTCTCGGCATAACTGATGGTCTTCTCGTCCTCGCGGCGGTTGGTCATCTCATAGAGGATATGACCGGCTTTCCAGTCCTCGTCCTTCACCTCCTTTATATACTTGATCCAGAAATCGGGAATACCCATCGCCAGACGGTAGTCAAAGCCTACGCCGCCATCGGCAATCGGACTGGCGAGGCCCGGCATGCCGGACATCTCTTCGGCGATGGAGATGGCATCGGGTTTGACCTCATGGATGACCTTGTTGGCCAGCGTGAGGTACATGATGGCGTCACCGTCGGCATTGCCACTGAAATAGGAACCGTAACCATTGAAGTCCTCACCCAGACCGTGGCTGAGATAAATCATCGAGGTCACGCCGTCAAAGCGGAAGCCGTCGAAGTCGTATTCATCGAGCCAGAACTTGCAGTTGGACAGCAGGAAATGCAGCACCTCGTTCTTGCCGTAGTTGAAGCAGAGACTATCCCATGCCGGATGCTCACGGCGTCCGCCGTCATGGAAATACTGATAGCCGGTGCCGTCAAAATTACCGAGACCTTCGAGCTCGTTCTTCACCGCATGGCTGTGCACAAGGTCCATGATGACCTTCATGCCGCGTCCGTGGGCGTCGTCGATGAGCGCCTTCAGTTCGTTGGGCGTACCGAAACGGCTGGAGGCCGCAAAGAAATTGGATACATGGTATCCGAACGAGCCGTAATAGGGGTGCTCTTGGATGGCCATTATCTGCACGCAGTTATAGCCGAGTTTCTCGATACGCGGCAGGACGTCGCGGCGGAACTCCTCATAACTGTTCACTTTCTCCTCTTGGGAACTCATGCCAATATGGCACTCGTAGATATAAAGACCGTCCTTGCCCACTTTCTTCGCCTTAGCGGAGTTGCGGTGCTTCCATTCGTATTCGGGTTCGTTCCATACCTGCGCGGAGAAGATCTTGGTCTGCTCGTCCTGCACGACGCGGCGCACATAAGACGGGATGCGCTCGCCGTAACCGCCGTTCCACTCCACGAGCAGCTTGTACATCTGGCCGTGCTGCATGGCTTTCTCCGGCAGCTTGGCCTCCCATACGCCGTTACCGACCGGCTGGAGACGGTAGTTCTCGTCCTTGCTCCAGTCGTTCATGTCACCCTTGATATAGATAGCGGTGGCGTTCGGCGCCCACTCACGGAGCACCCAGCCTTCGGGGGTATGGTGCAGACCGAAATAGAGATAGCCGGTTGCCCACTCCGAGAGGGGTTTGCCACCGGTCAGCTCCGCTTCCTTGCGGACCGCATAATCATATCGACCTCGCAGCGCCGACTCATAGGGCTGCAAATACGGATCGCGTTCGACGATCTTCAAATGTTGGGGCTCTGCCACTTTTGCTTTTTTACAGGTTGCCATAGTATTATGTGATTTATGATTTAAGATTCGATTTGTGTTTTATTGATTGACACGGGATTTGACGATGAGTTTGCGGTACTCCTTGCCCGGCGCGATACCCGGCTGATGGGCATCCGAGGGGAAGAAGACAGCGAAATGGCCGGCCGGCACGACAAACTTGGCCGTGGCCTTGTCGCCATAGAACTCCACATCCTTGCCTTCGTCATATTCTTGGGTCACCTCTTGGCAGTCCTCCTGCGCCTTCCAGCCCATCATCTCGTCATCGCCCAGCGGAATCTGGATGTCCAGATAATCCTTGTGCGCCTCCATGCGGCATTTGGACTCCTCCTTGCCCTTGAAGTCATTGATGTTTACGAACAGATCGCGGCCGTCAAGGTACACCTTACATGCCGGCATCTCTTCTAAGTCATTGTCATTGAAGAACTTCATGAATTTCTCAAAGCCGGGAACACTGTCAAAATACAGGTCGGCATTTTCCAATTTGTCGAGTATCATATGTATAAATTTTTAAGATTTCGTACCAAATCGGCTGCAAAGGTACTAAAAAATAATGACATACACAAGAGTGTATGCCATTTTTTTGAAATATTTTACCGCAGCGGGTAGTTTTTGCGCAGTCGTTCGAAGTCCGCCGGATGGGCTTGTAGCTGCTCCGTGATGCGCGCCAGCCAGTGCGTTCCGGTCAGCGAGGGCCGCGGAGGAAGAGGCGGCAGAATTATCGGCGGCAGGCCGAACTGCGCCGCGATGGTATCGAGACACATCTGCGAGGCGTTGCGCTTGCCTTCCAGCGAATAGCCGGCAATGTGCATGGACGCCCGGAAGGCCTTTTGCAGTACCAACGGGTCAAGGTCGGGCTCGTTCTCCCATGTATCCAAAATAAAGGGATGTCCGCTACGGAGAAGCGCCTGCTCGTCCACCACTCCACCCCGTGCCGCATTGATGATGAGCGCACCGGGTCGGCAGCGGTTCAGGAAAGCCTCGTCGCAGAGATGGTACGTGGGATATTTATGATTTATGATTGATGATTTATGATTTATGATTAGGGGTACATGGAAGGTGATGATGTCGCATTTTCGTGCGATGGAATCGAGAGAAACACCTATTCCTTTGGGCGGGTCATTGAGCAGCACCTCATACCCTTTGCTCGCTGCCATCCGGGCCACCAGCGAACCGACATGACCGACGCCGACGATACCAATGGTCGGCTTTGGGGCTATCGGCTTTTGGCTATTAGCCGATTGCCATTCCCAGAGCGCCTCTTCAATATAATCGCAGACGGCTTGGGCGTTGCAACCCGGACAAGAGGTCCAGCGGACCCCATGGGCATCGCACCACGCCGTGTCTATATGGTCGAAACCGATAGTGGCGGTACAGACGAGCCGGACGGCCGAACCGGCCAGCAGGGCTTCGTTCACTTTCGTCCGGGTACGCACCACCAGCACCTCCGCATCTCGGACAGCCGAAGCGTCTATTTGATCCGGTTCCATCGGATAAATATCGGCTTGCGGCCATTCGCGCAGAACTGCCTCCGCAATGAAGGGTATATGGGCGTCAATGACGAGTTTCATGCTAGTATTTGATGTTATCTATCAGGCGAACGGGACCGCAATAGACGGTGATGCAACCGATGGCATGGTTGAACGTGTCAGTGGGCAGCAAGGTCGTCTGGTCCACTATCTCGTAATACTCCACCTCCAGCCCCGGCACGGCATTGACGGCGTCAATGACGCGCTGCTGTACGCCGGCCACCGTAGCATCGGCTTCTTTCGCCCATTCCAACGAAGAAAAAAGCGTTTTGGAGATAGATACCGCCGTCTGTTTTTCCGCTTCGGACAGACGCTCATTGCGGCTGGAGAGCGCCAGTCCGGACGCCTCGCGCACAATAGGACAGTCGATGACTTGGAGAGAACCGAACGTACCGGCCATGGAGCTGTGCTCCACCATATGATGGATGATGGCCAGTTGCTGGAAGTCTTTTTCTCCGAAATAGCCCTTATCCGGCTGCACGAGATAGAAAAGACGGCTGACGACCTGTACAACGCCGTTGAAGTGACCGGGACGCATCTTGCCTTCCATCACTTGGTCCAGTCCGGCAAAATCGAACCGGAAGGTGGTATTCATCTCCTCGGAGGAATACATCTCTTCGGGCGTCGGCGCAAAGACGTAATGAGCGCCGATGGACGCCAGCAGCTCCGCATCGCGCTCTATCGTGCGCGGATACTTGGCAAGATCCTCCTTGTTGTTAAACTGCGTGGGGTTGACAAAGACCGAAACGACACAGATGTCATTCTCCGCTACGGCACGACGGACGAGGGAGGCATGGCCCTCATGCAAGGCGCCCATCGTGGGCACCAGACCGATCGTTTTTCCTTCTGCCTTGCAGGCCTGTACGGCCGCCTGCAAATCCTGCTTGGTTGTTAAAATCTGCATACTATTTGACTAAAATTGGTTCCATTTTTCAAAAAAACGTGCAAAGTTAGTGAATTTTTTCTTATTTTGCAAGCAAAAACGATTAAAAATGCTTTTTTTTTTACATATGTCATTTTTTTTTTGTAATTTTGCAGTGGGAAAATGTACACACAATTATGAAAGAGCCGAAACGTATCCTTTTTATCTCACAAGAGATAAACCCTTATCTGGCAGAAGAGACGCCCATCCGGCAGCTCAACCGCCAGTTACCGGAGTATTTCCAGTCTCATGGTTATGAGACCCGGACCTTTATGCCCAAGTTCGGCGAAATTAACGAGCGCCGCAATCAGTTACATGAAGTGATTCGTCTGTCAGGAATGAACCTGATCATCGAGGAATCGGACCATCCGCTGCTTATCAAAGTGGCATCCATTCAATCGGCACGCATCCAGATCTATTTCATTGACAACGACGACCTGTTCCACCGCCGCAAGGGCGTGACGGATGAGGACGGGGTCGAATACGCGGACAATGACGACCGTGTCATTTTCTATGCGCGCGGCGTGATTGAGACCGTGAAAAAACTCCGCTGGACGCCGAACGTCATCCTATGCTCGGGCTGGATGAGTGCGCTGGCGCCGCTGTATTTGAAAAAAGCATACAGCGACGAGCCGTTCTTCGCCAACTCGAAGATCGTGCTGATGCTGGACGACAAGGAATACCAGAAACCGTTCGCTACGGCGTTCGCCGACAAGCTGCGCATTGACGGCATCAGCAACACGGACGTCCGTTCGATTGCGGGTTTCCCCGTGGGATATGAAGAATTGATGCGACTGGCGATTGATTTCTCGGACGCGATCGTGTACGCCGCGCCGCATGTCAACCAGCGACTGATGAACTACGCAGAGACCAAAGGCAAGCCCATCCTGCCCTACGAGGCTACGGAGGACATGACCGAGACCTGCCGCCGTCAGTGGGAGTTCTTCCAGACGCTATTGGAGAATTGAAGATAGAAGATTGAAAATTGAAGATTGAAGAATTGAAAGCTATTTTTCGTAAAATAGGATTATTGCTGCTGATTGCATGCGCATGGACGGCATGCAAGGATGATGTGGCCAGTGCCGGTCAGGGCGTGCTGGGCGAGGATGATGCGGTGGTGGTATTCGTCGATACATTCCCGTTGTATTCGGCCATAGATACGTGCGGCGCCATCATCTCGCAGGCGGACTCGTTCCTGCTGGGAGAGATAGAAACGGACTACGGACTGCTGCGTGCGTCCATCATGACGCAAATGGCGTGTCCGGAAGGTTTCTCCTATCCCGAAGGGGCGGAGATTGACTCGATGTGCCTTTTCATGTACTACGACAGCTGGGTGGGCGACAAGAAAGCGCCGCTGGCCATTGACGCCTATCTGATGGACAAGAAGACGTTCAGTTACGCCGAGAGTTACACGACGGACATCAACGTGGAGGACTACTGTTCCCGCGACCTGCCTATTCTGACGAACCATCATATCGTGGTGGCCTCGGAGAGACTGGATTCGATTTTAGGCGAGGACGGCGAGTACATGCCGATGATCCGCATGCGCGTCAATGACGATTTCATGGCGGAGTTCTGGAAAATGCAGACCTTCACCGACCAAGACGCCTTCAACGAGCAGTTCAAGGGTCTGCTGATCGAGAGTTCGTTCGGTTCGGCCACCGTGCTCAACGTATCGGACATCGCGATGGGTGTATACTACCACTTCAAGTATACGAAGGACCCGAGCCGTCCCGATACGACCGTACATGACATGAAGGCGTTCTACGCCAATGCGGAGGTGAGGACGGTCAACCATTTGGAGTACCCGGACAAGAAACAATGGATGGAGGCGCTGCAGAAAGACTCGGACACCTATAATTATATTATCGCGCCTGCGGGCGTATATACGCGCATCACGTTCCCGATGGAGCGGATGAGCGACTCCATCTGGTCGCATATGATAGGCGTTATCGACGGCGACTCGATATACAACAAACAGCCGTACGTGAACAAGGCGGAGGTGCGTATTGACGTGACCAATTTGTACAGCGGTTCGGAGTCGGACAAGCAGCGCAACGACTGGTTGCAGCCCTCGAACTATATGCTGCTCATCAAAGAGGAAAGCATGGATCGCTTCTTTGCCGAGCGCGAGCTGCCGACCGATACCTGCGCGCTGCTCAGTCAGCTGGTGCAGGGCAAGGACGACACCGGCGAGCCGATTTACTACTATACGTACGACCTGTCGGAGTTCCTAACCAACCAGCTGCGCAAAGAGATATACGCAACGGAACTGAAGATGATGCTTGTGCCTGTAACGGTCAGCACCGGAACGACGAGCACGAGCACATCCGCCTACTCGGCCGTACGCCAGCAGCAGACCATCTCCGCCACACAAATCCTCTCCGCCAAGAACGGCATGAAGTTAGAGATTGTCTATAGCGGCTTCTCGCTACCGCTGATAAAGGATTGAGAATTGAAGATTGAACTAATCGTTCGAGTGAAACGAGATAAGAAGATATAAAAAAACGCGGTGATTACACCGCGTTTTTCAGTCTATACAGGTCGGCCTTGCCGAGTTTCTCTTGGGCGTAGGCCTTTGTGACCGTAAAGGCTTGGGGTTTGCCAATCTGCTTATGGCTGGGCAGTTCGAACATGAGGTCCGCCATGACCGTCTCCATCAGTCCGCGCAGTCCGCGTGCGCCGAGTTTGTACTCCAGCGCCTTATCCACCACGTAATCGAGTGCGTCATCGTCGAATGAGAGCGACACGCCGTCCATCGCCATCAGTTTCTTGTACTGCTTGGTGAGGGCGTTCTTGGGTTCGGTAAGGATATTACGCAGCGCTTCGCGGTTGAGCGGTTGGAGATAGGTGAGCACCGGCAGACGGCCGATGATTTCCGGGATAAGACCAAAGGACTTGAGATCTTGCGGCGCAATATACTGCAGCAAGTTGTTCTTATCCACGCGCACCGCCTCCTGCTGGGCCGCAAAGCCTACCACTTGGGTGTTCATCCGCTGGGATATCTTGCGCTCGATGCCGTCGAATGCGCCGCCACAAATGAAGAGGATATTACGGGTGTCGATATGAATGTACTCTTGGTCGGGGTGCTTGCGTCCGCCTTGTGGCGGCACATTGAGGATGGCCCCTTCGAGCATCTTCAAGAGGCTCTGCTGCACGCCCTCTCCGCTCACGTCACGCGTGATGGACGGGTTCTCTGACTTTCGGGCAATCTTGTCGATTTCATCGATAAAAACGATACCTTGCTCCGCTTTTTTGACATCATAATCGGAGTCCTGCAGCAGGCGCACAAGGATTGATTCCACATCTTCGCCCACATAGCCAGCCTGCGTCAGCGAGGTGGCGTCACCGATGGCGAACGGCACCTTGAGCATTTTGGCGATGGTGCGTGCCAGCAAGGTCTTGCCCGTTCCAGTGGAGCCCACGAGAAGGATATTCGACTTCTCTATTTCCACATCGTCGTTGGTATTCTCCTGCAACACACGCTTGTAGTGATTATACACCGCAACAGAGAGGAAGCGCTTGGCTTCGTCCTGTCCGATGACGTACTGGTCAAGAAAATCCTTAATCTCCTGCGGGGTCGGCAGATTGTCCTTGCTGAGTTCTTTCGCAGCAGGGTTAGCCGGCTTGGGCATTGCCGTGATCATATTATGACCCGCCTCGATGCACTCATTGCAAATGAGCACATTCTCATCCAAGCCGGAGTACATATCCGCCATGTTTCTTCCGCAGAAACTGCACACATCCGCTTTTCTTCTTGCCATCAGTCTTTGTGTATGTAGAGTTTGTCAATCATACCATATTCGAGCGCCTCCTTGGAGGTCATCCAATGGTCACGATCGGCGTCCTGACGGATCTGCTCGATGGCCTTGCCCGAATGGTCCGAAATGATCTGGTACAGTTCTTCCTTGAGTTTGAGAATCTCCTTGGCAGTAATCTCTATATCCGATGCCTGACCTTGAATGCCGCCCAGCGGCTGATGGATCATGACACGGCTGTGTGGCAGTGCTGCACGCATACCTTTCTCTCCGGCCACGAGGAGCACAGCGCCCATCGAAGCGGCGAGACCGGTACAGATAGTCGAGACGCGCGCCTTGACGAACTGCATTGTGTCGTAGATGCCGAGTCCGGCATAGACCGAACCGCCCGGCGTATTGAGGTAGAGATTGATGTCGCGCTCGCTATCCACCGAGTCCAGATAGAGCAGCTGGGCCTGAATGACATTGGCGGTGTAGTCATTGACCTCGGTGCCGAGGAAAATGACACGGTCCATCATCAAACGGCTGAACACGTCCATCTGGGTGACGTTGAGCTGACGCTCCTCAAGGATAGTGGGGGAGATGTATCCGCCCGAAGCCAGCACAGTGTTCGCACTCTGCGACAAGACCTTCTCCACATGCATGGAGTTAAGGCCTTGTGCAGTCGCGTATTTCAGAAAATCATTAGTCATAACTTTAGCTTTCAGCTATCAGCATTCAGCATTCAGATTATTTCTTCAAAGCAGCTTTCTCCTCCGCACGCTTGGCCTGCGCCATCTGGATGTCGTATGCGATCGGCGAAGCGATGAACAGAGACGAATAGGTACCCACGATGACACCCATGAGGAGTGCGAACACGAAACCTTGGATGGTCTCACCACCGAAGATGAAGATAGCGAGCAATACCACGAACGTACTCATAGAGGTCGAGAACGTACGGCTGAGCGTATTGTTCAAGGCGTCGTTGATATTCACTTTCTTCTCGCGCTTCGGATAGAGGGTGTTGTACTCACGTACACGGTCAAAGATGACCACGGTATCGTTGATGGAGTAACCGATAACGGTCAGGATAGCCGCGATAAAGGCTTGGTCGATCTCCATGGAGAAAGGCATGATCTTCCACAGGATAGCATACAGACCGAGGATGATAACGGTATCGTGCGCCAAGGCAGCGATAGCACCTACGGAGTAAGCGAAATTGCGGAAGCGGAGCAGGATATAGAGGAAGATGACTACGAGTGCAGCCAAGACAGCCCAAACGGCGCTGGTCTTGATGTCGTCTGCGATAGCCGGTCCCACTTTCTGGCTCGACATGATACCTACCTCGGCATTGGAGTCGGTAGAGCGGAAGTCATCGAAAGTGATGTTCTCACCCAAGAACGGCTTGCAGCCATGATAGAGAAGCGTCTCAATATGCTCGTCGGCCTCAGCGGTCTCCTCGTTGATACGATAGTTGGTGGAAATACGTACCTGATTAGCGTCGTTACCGAAGGTGATGACGTTCAGACCGAAGGTCTCGCCCTCTGCGAGGGTAGCCTTGAAGGTGTTGTCGAGGCTCTCGCGTACGTCCTGCGTATTGATGTTCTTATCGAAACGAACAACATAGTTGCGACCACCGGAGAAGTCGATACCGAGGTTCAGTTTACCGAAGATATGCGGCTCCAGACCGAGCACGGCAAAGGTAACGAGTGCACCGGAAATCCAATAGGCAATCTTGCGTGCATTGACGAAATCGAAATGGATGCCTTGGAGGAAGTTCTCCATGAGCTTGGTGGTGAAACTGAGCTCCTTGGCGTTCTCTTTCTTGCAGTAGTCCTCCAGCAAGAGGCGAGTGATGAATACCGCCGTGAGGAAGGACGAGATGATACCTATCATGTAGGTTACGGCGAAGCCCTTGATCGGACCCGTACCGAAGATAGCGAGGATGGCACCGGTCAGGAACGAGGTGACGTTGGCATCCACGATGGCCGAGATGGCACCCTTGAAACCGTCCTCGATTGCCTTGCGCATACCCTTGCCGCTGCGGAGCTCCTCACGGATACGCTCATAGATGAGCACGTTGGCATCGACTGCCATACCCATGGTGAGGACGATACCGGCGATACCCGGAAGGGTCAGCACGGCGCTGAACGACGAGAGGATACCTACGAGCAGGAAGACGTTGCAAACGAGTGCACCATCGGCGATGAGGCCCGGAATCCAGCCGTAGTAGAAGACCATATAGATAAGGATGAGGATGAAGCCCAGCGCGAAGGACCAAAGTCCCGACTGAATGGCCTCACGACCCAGCGACGGACCTACCACGCTCTCCTCGATGATACGAGCCGGAGCCGGCATCTTACCCGATTTGAGGGTGTTGGCCAAGTCCTTTGCCTCTTCTACGGTGAAGTTACCGGTAATCTGGCTGTTACCACCGGCGATCTCGGTCTGTACGGTCGGGAACGAATATACATAACCGTCCAGCACGATGGCTACCGACTTGCCGATATTGTCCTTGGTCAGGCGCTGCCATGTCTTGGCACCCTCTGCGTTCATGGACATCGAAACGTTGGCATAAGCGCTAATCTGTGAGAAGTCGGCACGGGCGTCGGTGATGACGTCACCTTCGAGCGAAGCGCGACCGTCACGCTGTGCCTTGAGGGCTACGAGCTGATAGTATGCGTTGGCCTCGTCGATGGCCTTTACCGTCCAATAGAAACGTGCGTCACGCGGCAGGACTGCCTTGGCAATCTGCGAGTTAAGCATCGTGTTCACCTTGGCGGTATCCACATAGTGAACGGTACCGATGACCGGACCGCGATACGCCTGACCGGCTTGGTTAACCGAGGGATTGAGAATCGCGAAGAGCGGGTTGTTCTTCTTGTACTCAGCCAGCTGTGCAGCTTGGTCAGCCTCTACGGCAGCACTGTCTGCGCCGAGGTTGTCCACAAGGTCAGCGAGCTCATCGCCCTCAGCCTTCGGCGTAGTTTCCGTAACTTCCGTATTTTGCGTAGTTTCCGGAGTCTCCTCTACGCTCGTAGCTGCGAACTCGCGGTTGATCTGGGCGAGCATCGGCAGGAGTTCGGAAGCCTCATAGGTCTCCCAGAACTCAAGGTTAGCCGAACCTTGGAGCAGTTTACGTACACGCTCCGGCTCCTTGATACCCGGGAGCTCGATAAGGATACGACCCGGCTGTGCCAGTTTCTGGATATTCGGCTGAACAACACCGAAGCGGTCGATACGCGTACGGAGCACGTTGAACGAGTTCTGGATAGCTCCGTCCACTTCCTCGCGGATGACTTTCTCCACCTCAGCATTGGTGGAAGTGAGGGTTACTTTGTCCTTGAGCTCGAAGGTGGAGAAGATGGAAGCCAGCTGGCCTTCGGGATCCACTTCACGATACGACTCGATAAAGAGGGTGACGAAATCCGCACCGCTCGATTTCTGTTTCTGCTTGGCGCGCGCCAAAGCCTCTTTGTAGTTCGGGGTCGCGTTGTGGCCGCTCAATGCGTCCAAGATGTCCGGAACGGATACCTCCATGGTTACGTTCATACCTCCCTTGAGGTCCAGACCCAAGTTGATTTCTTTCTCGCGGCACTCCTTGAGGGTGTAACCGAACCATACTTTCTTCGCAGCGATCGAATCCAAATACTGGTACTCCTTCACTGCATCACCGGCTGCGTACTCCTTGGCGGCTTTGTCATAATGGTTGGTCACCAAAGAGAACGACAGATAGAAGGCGCATACCAACGCGAGGCACGCTGCCAAAATTCTAACAAGTCCTTTGTTTTGCATAATTGTTTTGTTGTTATTTTAATATTTTTAGTTTTCTAGTCGTTCTAGTTTTTCTAGTCGTTCTAGGCTCGTGTATGTACGTGTGTGCGTACACGACACACAAAAAGTGCGCAAAGGTACGAAAAAAAATTGACATACACAAGAAAAAAGCGAAAAATTTGCTTATATCAAAATATTTTTGTAATTTTGCAGCCGATTTATGGAAAAAGACGACCAAAAAAGAGCCATTCGGGCGATGTACCGCCGTTGGGCGTACATGGCCATTGCGATTGCCGCATCGGCCTTTCTGCTGACGCGGCCGGTGTTCAATTTTCAGGAGGACAAGGGTATCATCTATGTCCGCAGTTTCTCGATGGACCAAAAGACATTCTATGTCACGCAGACCACCCTGTCCGACCATGTGCCGGAGATTACGGCGACGATGTCGGTGGCGCTGCTGTACTACTGCAACAAGGCGATGCTATGGGGCAGCATACTGTGCCTGCTGTGCTTTTTCAGCAAGTTATGGCGTATCCGTATTGCGACCGTCACGGCAGCCCTCGCGGGCGTGTACTATGTACTAATGGTATATTACGCGATTAAGATGTCGGACGACCATTATGCGACGCTCTACCCCAATTTCATGGTCATCTGGCCGGCTATCGTATGCCAATGCATGGTGCTGACGCGGCAGAACGTCATCAAGGCAAGCATTGACGCCGCCGACCAAGCACTGGAAGAAGAAATAAATCAGGCACCCGATTGAGGTGCCTGATTTATTTATGCTGTCAGCATTCAGCTATCAGCCTTCAGATTATAACTGCGGACCGGCAGCAACGAGGGCCTTGCCTGCTTCGTTGGTGGTGTACTTGTCGAAATTCTTGATGAAGCGTGCAGCGAGGTCTTTTGCCTTCTCCTCCCACTGAGCAGCCTCAGCGTAGGTGTCACGCGGATCAAGAATAGCGGGATCAACGCCCGGCAGAGCGGTCGGAACCTCGAAGTTGAAGTACGGGATGGTCTTCGTTGGAGCGTTCAGGATATCGCCACCGAGGATAGCGTCGATGATACCACGGGTGTCGCGGATGGAGATACGCTTGCCGGTACCGTTCCAACCGGTGTTAACGAGGTATGCCTTCGCGCCGGATTTCTCCATTTTCTTAACCAGCTCCTCAGCATACTTGGTCGGATGGAGCTCCAAGAAGGCCTGTCCGAAGCAAGCGGAGAAGGTCGGAGTCGGCTCCGTGATACCACGCTCGGTACCGGCCAGCTTAGCGGTGAAACCGCTGAGGAAGTAGTACTTGGTCTGCTCCGGAGTGAGGATGGATACAGGAGGCAGTACGCCGAACGCGTCAGCCGAAAGGAAGATGACGTTCTTGGCAGCCGGACCGGCAGATACCGGACGTACGATCTTCTCAATGTGGTTGATCGGATACGATACGCGGGTGTTCTCGGTTACGCTCTTGTCTGCGAAATCAATCTTGCCGTCCTCGGCTACGGTTACGTTCTCAAGGAGGGCGTTACGCTTGATGGCTGCGTAGATGTCCGGCTCGGACTCCTTGTCAAGGTTGATAACCTTGGCATAGCAGCCGCCCTCGAAGTTGAACACACCCTGATCGTCCCATCCGTGCTCGTCGTCACCGATAAGGAGACGCTTCGGGTCGGTGGACAGCGTGGTCTTGCCGGTACCGGACAGACCGAAGAAGATAGCGGTGTTCTCACCGTTCATGTCGGTGTTGGCCGAGCAGTGCATCGAAGCGATACCCTTCAGCGGCAGGTAGTAGTTCATCATCGAGAACATACCTTTCTTCATCTCACCGCCATACCATGTATTGAGGATCACCTGCTCGCGGCTGGTGGTGTTGAACGCCACACAGGTCTCGCTGTTCAGGCCCAGCTCCTTGTAGTTCTCCACCTTAGCCAAGGAAGCGTTGTAGATAACGAAGTCCGGCTCGAAGTTAGCCAGTTCCTCCTCGCTCGGCTGGATGAACATGTTCTTAACAAAGTGTGCCTGCCATGCCACCTCCACGATGAAGCGAACGGCCATGCGGGTGTCCTTGTTGGCACCGCAGAAAGCATCTACTACATAGAGGTTCTTGCCGCTGAGCTCGTTGATAGCCATCTCTTTAACCTTAGCCCAAATGTCCTCGGACATCGGGTGGTTGTCGTTCTTGTAACCCTCGGTGGTCCACCAAACGGTGTCCTTCGAGTTGGCGTCCATAACGATGTATTTGTCTTTCGGCGAACGGCCGGTGTAGATACCGGTCATTACGTTCACAGCGTCCAGCTCGGTGTTCTGACCCTTTGCATAACCGGTCAGCTCCGGCTTGGTCTCCTCTGCGAACAGATACTCGTACGACGGGTTGTGGGCGATAACGGTTGCGCCCTTAATACCATACTTGGTAAGATCTAATTCTTTCATGATGTAAATTGATTTATATAGTTTATATAGGTGCCTAGTTAATCGGGTACAAAATTACAACAATTTTTGCAAATATGCAAATCTGACGCTATTTTTTTAAGAATTTTTCTTAAAATTGTGCATTTTGTTTGTCAAATCCAAGAAAAAGCAGTAATTTTGTGGCCGATTTTGCATTCAGCATTCAGATGTCAGCCATCAGAAGATACGACAAGGAGGATTTGCAGGAGGCGTTGCGGGTGTTGCGCAGCGGCGGGATTATTGCGTACCCGACGGACACCGTTTGGGGCATCGGCTGCGACGCGACAAACGCGGAGGCGGTACGGCGCATCTATGCGCTCAAGCAACGCGAGGACAGCAAATCCATGCTCGTGCTGCTGGACAGTGCGGCGAAACTGGATTACTATGTGGAGGTGCCGGAAACGGCAAGTTTGTTGCTTGAAGCGACAAACAATGATGGAATGAGCGCGACAAAGTCGCTCAATGGTGACGCTTCGCTTAATGATGAAGTAAAGCCGATGACTATCATTTATCCGAAGGCGCGGCATATGGCCGAAAACCTGATTGCAGCGGACGGAAGCGTGGGTATACGAATTACGAACGAGGCGTTCAGCAAGGCACTCTGCGCACAACTGAAAAAACCGATTGTTTCCACCAGCGCGAATATCAGCGGACAACCGGCCGCGCACTTCTACAACGAGATAGACCGCGCCATTTTGGAGGGTGTCGACTATGTGTGCCGGTTCAGACGGGACGACGAGACGCCGCATGAGCCGAGCAGCATCATCAAGGTGAATGAGGATGGGACGTTTTGCATCATTAGAGAATGATGCATTTATGATTTAGGATTTATGATTTATAATTTATGACCCTCAGACGGAAACAACAGTTATGGTATGTCTTTGCGGACCTCATCAGCAGTGAGTTGGTGTGGCTCTGCTTTTTAGGCTTCCGCTGGATGGTCTATGACGGACGTGTGGAACTGCTGGACGACGTACTCATTCCCGCATTCGATTTCTGGCCTCCGCTGCTGGTGTATCCGATTGTATGTCTGATGGTGTACTATCTGTCGGGCTATTATTTGCGGCCGTTCCAAAAGCCGCTATGGCGGGAGTTCCTGCGGACGTTTGTCAGTGCCGGAGTGATTGCGCTACTCTTCTTTTTCATCATCGTCATCGACGACCCGACAGAGAATTACCATCGCTTCCTCGTTTCGCTCGGTGTGCTGTTCGGCCTTCAGTTCGTGCTGAGTTATATCCCGCGTCTGACGATTACGCTGCTGTCCCGCCGCCGCGGCATCATCCGCACACGCACCGTCCACTCTATGGCGGAAGCAGAACAACTGGTGGCCGGCGAACAGGACGAAGTGATTATCGACCTGCAGGAGGGTTATACCGACCGGCAGCTATACGAACTCATCGCACGCTTGTATCCGCTGTCCTGCGGAATCAGCATGATTCCACGCGTATATGACATGCTTACCGGCGCGGCGCGTATCGGTCTGATTGACCGTCCGTCGCTGGTCCGCATCACCGAGCAGCACATGACCGATGCGGAGCTGTGTATCAAGCGTGCGTTCGACATCGCGGCCTCGGCGGCCGGATTGGTGATGTTATCGCCTTTGCTGGCGCTCATCGCCATCCAAGTCAAACTGTCATCCAAAGGGCCGGTAATCTACCGCCAGCAGCGCATCGGGTTATACGGTATCCCATTCTATATCTATAAGTTCCGCACGATGATTGACAAGGCGGAAGCAGACGGCGTGCCTCATCTGACGACAGACGACGACCCACGTATCACGGGTATCGGACGCTGGTTGCGCAAGTACCGCTTGGACGAACTGCCGCAGCTATGGAACATATTACGCGGCGACATGTCGATTGTCGGTCCGCGTCCCGAACGTCCGTACTTCATCGAGCGCATCATGGCGGAGGCACCGTACTACTGCCTGCTGTACAAAGTGCGTCCGGGTCTGACGAGCTGGGGCCCTATCCGCGTGGGCTATACCGACACGATGGAGAAGATGATTGAGCGGCTCAATGCCGACATCGTCTATGTGGAGAACATGAGCCTGCTGCTGGATATGAAGATTTTGTTCTTCACTATCGGGGTGATATTAAGAGGGAAAGGAAAGTAAATTAATTGACGATTGGACGATTAACGATTGAACGATTGGCGATTGGACGGTTTACGATTGACGATTGATTGACGATTGTATTAAATTGAAGAATTATGACATACGATGAAAAAATAAAGAAAGCGGAAGAGATCATCGCACAGCTGGAACAGGCCGGAGCAATCGGCATGGAAGAATACCGGAAGATGGCGGCGGAGGCGACGGCGCTGCTGAAAGAATGTCAGGAAGAGTTGAAGAAGGATTTATGATTTATGATTTATGATTTATGATTTATAAATTTAGATAAAAAGAGGATGTGTCCAGCGGATACATCCTCTTTTTTAATAAGCCCGAGTCAAGTGAGGGTTATCGAACCATCATGGAATGGATGGAGCGGGCGGATTCGGAGCGAAGGACGAGCAGGTAGTAACCGGCTACGGACGGCGCAGTGATATCCGAGTTGTCATAGGCTTCGCTCTTATGCGGACGACCCAACATATCGTACCAGCAGGCGTTACCCTTGCCCGCTACATGCACGGAGGCAGAGAGCGGCACGAGAGACGGCATATCGATGATGGCTGCCGGCACCTCGGTAGGCATGAACGCGCAGGTAAAGAGCTTGACGCCGTCGCTACGGGTGAGCAACGCGGTGTATTCTTCTCCGTTGAAACCGAGCGTCTGACCGTCTCCGGCGTAGTAATTGAACGAAGTGGCGTCCGGAATAGGCTCGCCGTCCATGTACCACTGCACGGCATCGAAGGTATAACCGCCGTTGTAATCGTCATTACGGATCGCCAGCACATCATTCCAACGCTGGGTGATGACGGACGAGGCGTACTGGACAGTCAGCGTGAACGGAATGGTCACATTGAACTTGGGCAGCGAGTCTTCGAGGAAGAGTTTGCCTTTGTACACATTCGGGTACGGCATCGCGGAGATATTCACCAAGAGGGTGTCCAGTCCTTTCCTCTGCATCTCCTGCACCGGCTCTATCTGCGGCAGTTCCGGATCATCGAAGGCATAGCTGTAGCGCAGACTGCGTCCGCGGGTGATCTGGTAGACGATTTCGAACGCAGGCGTACCGTCCTCGCAGAGGACATATGCGCTATCCGGCATATGCGCCAAGAGGGACTCATAAACCTCAAAATTGAGTGTCCATGCCGTATCGCAATCCTCATTGGGAATCGTATCTATCATCGTATGGTCATAGGTGCGTCCGCGATAATAGAAAGGCAGGTGTTCAGGCAGCACGACCGTATCCACAAAGATACGCTCGGGTTCCAACAACTCCAGATAAATGACGCTATCGCACGAAGTGGCTTCGTTGAGCAGCACGACGGAGTCCAGACCATAATCGAAATAGGCGGTATCGGGTTTCTCCGGCCATATATAACCGGTGGTCTTCCGCAGTTCGTCGCACAGATAGACGGTTCGTGTCTCGTACGTCGGGCCCAGACTGTCCAAATGGAGCTGATAATAGATGGTCGAATCGCATATACCGCAGGTGGTACGCAGGCTGACAGTATAATCGCCACCCTTACGCGGGAAATCGAAGATCGGGCTGACCTGATCGGACCAGCCTCCCGTGAGGCCGTCCACGTTCCACTCGTAGTAATCGATATGATAGATGCGGCTGACGAGGGTGTCTTCGGTGACGTGGTCAATCTCCTGTACCCAAGAGGGCGAGGCATCGAACTGCACCTTATAAATATCCTCGCGGCAGTTCTTGATGATCTGCGGCGCATTCATTTCGGCAATCGGGTTGGTAGCCAGTGTGGAGGCATAGAGCGAGAAGAAACACGAACTATCCTGCACGAACATACAATCGACCACATAAAGGCTGTCATCCTTGAGACCCGCCTCATAGGTCTGCTCATGGCCGAGGACGTATTGCTCCGGCAGGTATCCGTCCGGCTCACGGTATCTCTCGTTATAGGCATACGCCCAGCGATAGACGAATCCGTCCGGAGCCTCGAAGACGGGGTTGATCTCGCCGCACTTCATTCCCTTGAGTTTGCCGTCGGAGCAGCTGAGGGTAAAATAGGCATAACCGCAGTGGGCACCGGCCGTACAGTCGTGCGTAGTCAGACGGACGGTCAGCGTCTTGCCCTGATACTCGGGCTTCTTGAGGTTGACACCGACGGTGGTCCACTCTTTCCATACCACATCCGCAGAGGTCTGTGCCACATCCTTGGGGGTTATATGCCAGCCCTGCTTTTCCGCGCCGGGAAGGAGCGAACCGGACTTATAGACATCGTTACAGTTGAAGTCCGCCTGTCCGCACTCGCCGATGGACTTGCCGCCGATAAGAATATCCAATTTGAAACGCGGGTTCTCCTTGTCGCTATGTCCCGGAGCCTCCAGAATAGGCATATACTTGAGCAACAGAACCGGATAATCAATCGTATCGACCTGAAAAGAGAACTCGATACGCTCCGCTTGGTTACCGTTCTTCCAGTTTCCGAGACGTACAGACGCCAGTTCGCCGTCCGGGATGGTTTTCGCCATACCGCCTGTACGCGGCTCTCTCTCTGATTTGTCAAAATGGATGGTATGCCGGCTTTCTATCTGCGAGGGGCCTTCATCCACAGGTTTTACTTGTTGAAAATCACTGAACGAGATAGTGCTGTTCGGATTAGACTTGTTGATATAGCACTTGGCCTTATCCAAATTGAGATAATCGACGCACATCTGGTCTGGATAATAGACAAGTTTGGAGATAGAGGTCTTGAGACTATACAGGTCTTCGGCACAAACAGCACGCACGATGAAGTCCGTCTGACCAATCGGCAGGCCGGAGAAAGAGGTCGAAGTACCGTTCACTATCTTCGGACCGTACCAAGTATCGGTCTCGTACGAATAGGCGGTCACCTCGTATGAAGATGTCGTGCCGGTCCATGAGAGAGTTGTCGTCGTACCGGTAATATCCAACGTCAGTTTCTCCGGCGCGTCGCAGGGACGGGTGTCGAGCACAAGGATGTTATCTATCATCGCGCCGGGCTGCTGCGTCTGGTTGGTCGTATTCGCCCATACGAAAGCGAGATAATGGAGCGTACCGTCACATTTCTTGTTCGGAATAGTCGCCACGCACTGCTTCCACGTCTGCGTACCATTGACATAGTCAATAAGCGCCTTGGGCTGCAGGGGGATGAGATAGTTCTCATAGGCAGGGGGTATACCGCTTGATGTGGCAATGGAGAAGACCTTGACGGAATCACCGGTGTCGGGGTCGGTCATCGGAATCCACAGGGCATATATACCGTCAAAATTGCTCGCCATGTTACCCATAGCGCAGTAGTCAAAACTGAGCGTATAATCGCCGCTGGTCAGATGGTCGAGCGCGATGGTATCATAGGCAAAGTTCCAGCACCCGTTATTGGCATAATGTGCACTGAGACCGTAGTCGTCGGAGATAAACAGACCGTAGGCACCGGTCTTGTCGTTGTTACCCGGCGCACCGATATACCATTTGTTGGTCAGGTTCTCGTAGATATTCGGATTGGCGGTAGGGTTCAGCGTCCATCGTGCCCGAGATTCCGCAGTCTCGAAATCGCAGGAATAATTCTGTATTGCCCGAACGGGCGCTGCGAGGAGCAGTGCCGCCGCGAGAGCCGTATGAAGCCATGTTTTCCTATTCATAATGTTCGCGTATTATTATTCAACTATCATTACTTGGGCTTTTGTTTCGCCCTGTGCATTTACGGATTTGATGACATAGACACCCGGATGGTCCGGCGTGGCGAGCGTCGTATAACCCTGCGGGAGGGTGAAAGTGCTGTAGAGCTGTCCGGACATCGTATAATACCAGATGGTAGCCGGTTGCGCCATATACATCGGCATATGCCTTGCGGCCTTGACCACCGTCGGATACTCGCTCTGCTGCTCATGATAAACGGGCTGCATCGGGCAGGTGGTGATGGTCACACCGTCGGTGCGGGTCAGCTCCACATAATACGTAGCGTTGAAATCGAGGTCCTGATACAGATAGGACTTCGTTTCTCCCGGCAGCGGCTGTCCGTTCTTGTACCACTGGAAGGCCTTGAAGGAGTAACCGCCATTATACTCGGGCGCCAAGATAGCCAGCACGTCATTCCATTTCTGCTCCACCACATTGGCGCGATAATGCATCTCGATATCCCGTTTCTCGGTGTACACACCGCAGCAGAACTGATAGAACTCGAAGGTGGCGGTATAATGTCCCGGCGTGACGGTCTCCGGATACGGAATAGTCACCACGGATACAAGATCATAAATGACGGTATCGCGCAGTTCGGGCGTGGAGAACGTAATCACCAGACTGTCATACATACCGGCCGCAATGCTGAAGGTGAGATACAACTGCCCGTCATCGGCGCAGAGCAAGGGTACTTGGTCCACCGTAGCGTCTATACGTTCGTTGACGGTGAGGGTCATATACAACAGACTGTCACAGCCGTTCACGGTCTTGAGCACGAAAAGCTGGCTGTCCATCGGCTGGTTGTACTTGATGCCGTTGATAAGTATGTATCCGTCGGAGCAGATAGAGTCATGCTGATAGGTATCCTCCACTTTCGGATAGACCGACAGATGGAGCGTGGAGGTGGAGTCACAGCCTGCAAAGTTCGGATAAATACCCACATAGGTCGTATCCGTATAGAACCATTGGTCACCGAACTTGACCGGTGTCTCGGGACAGGTCTTCACATTATGCACCGTACTGATCGGCATAATATCCGGCACGACGATGGTATCCACTCTCGGCGAATCGCAGGCATTCTCAACCCCGATGTAGGTGATGAGGGTGACCTCAATCGAGTCTCCCTCCGGCGGACAGAGATAAACCGGATTCCAGTTGTATGACTCGGAGGTCGTACCGTCAGAGAGACGCTTGAACCACCAGTGGCAGTCATTGGTCGGCTCCGTGGTATGCTGCTCCTCACCGTCATACTTGGTCATGACGTGCGATTTGTTATGGAACTTGAGACGGCTGGTACAGGGATCGGGCGAACCGTCACCGAGCACACCGTACAGACGGTCGAATGTATAATCCGGTACCGGGAAACGCGGCTCCGAGACGGTGCTGACATCGAAATAGCAGTTCGGATCCTCGATGAAGCTGACACGGCAGGTATATTCCTGACGTCCCGGGTCGGTTACCAGTTCGCGCTCGAACCAGAAGGGCTTATTACCCGGCGCATCGGGATCGCCCTTATACCACGAATAAGCAAATCCTTCCGGTGCATAGCACTCAATCTTGGAATCGTTACCGCAGTTATCTGTCTCCAGATGTGCCGAAACGCAATCCACCGTGAAATACGCATAACCGTAGTGTCCACCTTGCGCACAGTCGAAAGTGGTAAAGCGCAGACGTACCGTCTGTCCGTGATAGGGTTGGAGGTTCACTCCGATGGTGGTCCAATCCTTCCAAGCAGCCTTTTCATCCTTCGTCATGTTCCAGCCGGCTTCCACACCATCCGAATAGGAGAACTCCGCGCGTCCGCAACTCTCGTCTATCAATTCGCCATGTTCGTCTATCACTTCCATGAGGAAGGAAGGCTCCTCATCATGCGGGTGGCTACCCGGGTTTTCCAGCACGACTGCGTACTTCACAATGAGCAATCCTTGGTTTGCCGCATCCACCACAATATCGTACGTGATAGCCTCCGCCTCCGCACTGGTTTTCCAGTTACCCAAACGCACCGAAGCGAGTGCCCCCTTGGGCACTGTCGACAGACAATCATCCGTACGCGGGTCGGTCTCCATCGGATCGACATGAATAGTATGACGACTCGTCTCCGCATCGGGACCATAATTAATAACTCCCTGATAATCAAATGGAGTACCGCTAGGACTGCTGGTCTTATTCGGATTTAAACCATACGTACAAGTTACATTCGGTCCTTCCAGATCAATATAATTGACGCAGTGGTTCTCCGGACAGAAGACGAGTTGCTGGTTCTTGTACGCATAACTGGATATATAGGTTGTATCCTTAGTTATATACTTATTGCATACGCGCACGTCGTACGTGCCTTCCCCTATGCGCTGGAGCACATAGGAATAATGCGTGCCGGAATGGCTGAATCCGTCCACGCCGTCCGACAATCCATCCGCACGGCGCCATGTGGAGGCACCCGTCTTGCGGTACTGCACCTCGAACTCGGTGCTGACACCGCTACACTCCCAGTTGACCAGCATTGCCGAATCCTCACAAACGGATTCCACGGTCATGTTATACGGTTTCTTGATGGTAGCCGAACAGATTTGCACGTTGTCGATACAGATACCCGACTGGCGGACCGTTTCATCCATATTATTATTCACCCAGATGAACGCAATCACAAACGGATCCGTCGAGCGGATGGAAGCCACTTTGATTTCGTTGGACAGGCTCACGTTCTGCCACTGATCGCTGCCGCAAACGAAACGCTCCCTTGATGCTCCCAACTGCTCGCAAGCCTGCACCACGTTATTCGGCAGCGTACCGCTGGTCGAAGAAACGATATTATCCAGATAGTATGGCGAATTCGCCGTACTCAAGGCCAGTGCTTCAGGGCAAACCATCACGAACAAACGCGACGTAGCGGAATCGCCGATACCCTTCCAGTCAAAACTGATGGTATAGTTCTTCTGCTTGGTCTCGGTAGGGAACTTGAAGCGCAGGAAGGACACCACGATATTCGGATTACTGCCATAGCTCGTCGCTTTGCGATTGGTAGAGATATACATACTACGCTGTCCATCGCTATGCACGGCGTTACCGTATATCCACTTGTCTGTGGCCGTGGGCGTATGATAGTTCAGCACCCAGTTCGACAGGTCCTCCTTCTCCTCAAAACTGCAGGAGTACGGAATACCGGTCGCCTGCGCCCATGAAAGGACGGCGGACAAAAGGGCAATATGTAAGAAAAGCAGTCTTTTCATTATTCGAATACTTGTTGTATATCTTCGCCGTCCGTGCCGGTTATCATGAACTCAACGCGGCGGTTCAGGGCGCGACCTTCTTCGGTATTGTTATCCGCAATCGGCTCTTTCTCACCCTTACCTTCTGCCGTAATACGCTCTGCGGCTACGCCACGCTTGATGAGTTCGGTACGTACGGCATTGGCACGACCCTCCGAAAGTATCTGGTTCGCCTCGTAGGAACCGACTGCATCGGTGTGACCGGTAATGCGGATGGTGACAGTCGGGTTATCCAACAGGAACCGTGCCAGATCCGCCAACGCCTGCTTGGACTGCGGGAGGATATAGGTCTTGTTGGTCGCGAAGAAGAGGTTCTCTATCTTCACCTTTATACCCTCTTTGATATGCTGCATATAGATATCGAAGGTATCCTGTACGAAGCGGAGGGTGTCATCCTTGGACATATAGCCTACCGCGCTCATATGGGCGATGTAGGTGCCCTCGGTGAGCGGCGTCTCGATGAAGCCGTCATCCGCAGACATAGTCTGATAGAGGGATACCGTATCGCTGAGCGCCGTCATGCGCGCCGTGGCCGACTCGATCGGCTCCAGCGTCTCGGCGTCATACACATTCATACAGAGCGTATAGACAATCGGCGCAGGGATACGCTCCAACGGCAGACGGAGGGTATCGAAGCTGAAGTCCTCCACCGTACAAAGGACCGTATCAGACGGATAATAACCGTTCTTGGTAGCGGAAACGCGGTACTGTCCGGAAGCGAAGCGTCCCTGCAACAGACCCTGACGGTTGGTATTCTTCTGCATATGCTTGCCCGTCTCCACGTTGGTAATCTCCACCGCCACACCGCCAAGCGCCTTGGCCGATGCCTCGTCGTACATATAGACACCCATACGCGGCGTCGGCATCTTCGGATATTTCTGCGTCGATTTCTCGCGACGCGGCAGATTGAACCAGAGGGCTAATTTGACACCCACGAGGAAGGGATTGACTATCGCTTTCTCCGCCGCCGCGGAAGCATACGCCGCATTGACGGGGAAGGCCAAGGGGTCATCGCTGCCGAGCAGCTGCATCGGCAGGTCAGTCTGCGCCATCGGAGAGGCCGGCTCAGCCGCCTTGAAGCTCAGCGCATTGATGAAGCCGTAATCGGCAAAGACGGACACACGGAATTTCGTGTTTGTCCGAATCAGCGGATCCAAATAGACACCGAACTCCGCACTGGCCGCCATGTTGAGGCCGAACTTCACCTTGTTGGCCGGGCCCGTGAAGTCCTTGTCGGTCACGAGGCTGTGCTTGTACATGTTGTTCATGCCGCTGATGAGCTCCTTGTCCTCAATGGTGGTGGTACAGAGGCCGTCAAGCGTGGCACTGGACATAACGCCCATGCCCACCTTGATACCCGCCTGCCAGAAGAGGGGCAGTCTCGAATTGAGCTCCATACCGAAGAGGATGGGCACTTGAGCAAAGCCGCCGATGATTTTCTCATGCACCTCGGAGAAGGCGTAGTTATACTGCATTGTAGCGCCGTAAGGCTCCATACCGTAAGTACGGTACAGATAGCCATTCTCCTTGCCATAGATATCCATGACGGTGTTATAGAAGGTGAACTCCAGACCGGTGGTCATGATCATGCGTTTGTAGCGCAACTGGTATCCCAGACCGACACCGCCGCCGACAAATCCCTTGTCCGTATGGCGGAAGCCGAATTCGTTGGTCTGTATGTCTCCGGCGGCATTATAGGTAGCCGGCTCGTACTTGATATTCGATGCAAACAGGTTGCTGTATCCGGCGAGGCCCCAGAAACCGATACGGTGGGCTATGTCACGCTCGTTGTAGGCCACCGCTTTGGCGTTGGCCTTGTCAATTGCCGCCACTTGGGCCAGATACTGCTCTTTCTCCTCGGCCGCCGTCAGGTTCTGCTCCTGCTGCTTGGCCGTAGCGGGCTTGGCAGACGCATTTCCGCCCGACTTGGCAGATTTCGCTTTCGCCTGTTCCTGCTGTTTCTGCTTCTGAGCTTTGGCCTTGGCCTGCTCTTTGGCTTTCTGCTTTTTCGCCTTCTCTTTCTCCTTGGCGGCCTTGGCTTTCGCTTTCTCGCGCTCTTTCTGCTTCTTCGCTTTCTCTTTCTCCTTGGCAGCCTTGGCTTTCGCCTTGGCGTCAGCCGCATAGACAGCCGCTACGGAACTGTCCGATATAGATACGACAGGCGCTACTACAGATACGCCCATTGCCAACAGCAATATATAGATGATTCGCTTCATAGTCATTATTGGATGGACTGGTTACCTCCCCGTTTGATATATCCTCTATCTACTTTATTATAGTCATAATAATAGGACTTGCCTTTCTTGGGCAGCTCGAACGCCACGGTGAACTTGACACCGACGCTCAGGTTGCGGAATGCGGACTGGTCCGCGATGTCGCTTTTCATGAGCGGCTGGATATAGAACTGTACTCCATCGCTCGTCTCACGGTAGCCAAACATCGGTTCGCCTTTCCCCTTCTGATGGACGTCCAGCACGCCGCAGTCCATGAACAGGGCGACGTACATACGGATTCGGTCGGGGTTATGGCGGAAACCCGTGTACTTGGATATATGTCCGACGCGGGCACCGACCTCCGCATGCACCATCACATTGAGATTCCAGTCCAGATTCATCTGAAGACTGCTCATCTTGCGTCCGGAATAGAACTGATGGTTCGGCATGTCGTAGAAATCCGAATAGTACCGCTCGTATTCTCCGTAGGTGGTTATCTCCGCAGAGGAAGAGGTCTTTCCGTAGAGATTGAGAGAAATCTTGGGTCCCACCATAAAATAGACGCGTCTCCACTCCATTCCGACCAGCAGCGGAACATTGAGATTCACCATATGGGCATTGTCGCGGGATTTATTGAGCAGCACGTGCATATTGAATATGTCGCTCTCCGTATCCTTCATGGGGATAGACACATCCAGCTTATTCATATGATTGGTATAGAGCGCATACATGCCTTCCGCTCCGACAGAGAAGATGAAGCGGTTGTACTGCATGCGGAAGTCGATACCGATACGGGCATCCACGCCGTTGGAGGCCTGCTGCCCCTCAATCGAATTGAGCAAGGCAGAGTAGCCCAAATCGCCATGCAGCGAGATGAAGCTACGGCTATCCGGAGCCAACTTCGTATATGCACCTGCGCTTATGCTCAGGAGCATTACAATCCCTATGACTATATACCTTTTCAATTCGCTTTGTTATAAAACACACGAAATTGGGCGGCAAAATTACAAAAAAAATCCCATTTATGCAAATATTTGTTGCTTTTTCGTCATTTTTTTTTCTTTTTGTAAGGCTTTGTGGGCAAAATGCGCATTCAGCATTCAGCTATCAGCTATCATACGTCAAAATTCAAAACGAAGTGAAAACACACAGAAAGGGCTGCCAGACGGCAGCCCCAACTGTTGCATATTCTGACGAATCAGAACGTATTTTCGCGATTACTTGCGCGGGTCAGCGACCTTCTGTCCGGCAGCATTGTACCAAGCCTTATTGGTCTTGATGTACATGTCACCACGGATGATCACTTTCTGTGCACCGGCGTTCTCGTCGTCGAGGTTCAAGATACCCTCATGCGGGTCATAAACGGTCACATCAAGGATGAGGATAGCGGTACAGTTCGCACCCTGAACCATTGCGGTTTCGGTGTACTGACCAACCGCCGTACCCTCGGCGATGATGATCGGCTTCTGACCGGCAGCGTACGGATACTGCTCGTTCACATAGGTGTACGGCAGCGAGTCGGTCGCAACGCGGATGGCAGCCTTGATGGTATCTTCGGCAGCGTAGTAAGAGAGTACCAAGGTACTGATACTATCGCAACCTGCGATCGAAACGGTCGTATCCACATAGATACCTTGACGGTCGTATACCTTGTCATGCCATGTGAAGGTCTCGCCCGGGCAAATGCTTACCAACTCGTCCTCAGCGTATGCACGCGGAGTTACATAGAGGTAGAGCGTTACCAAGCTGTCGCAAGCCTCAACAGACTGCATCTTGCGACGGTAAACACCTGCGCGCTCCTTACCATGGAAGTTGACATCCGTATAGGTGTCGCCCTCGCAGATAGTATCGCTGAGGATGGTTTCCGTAACGCCGATGTAGTTGACATCCAGTACGTAGATACTGTCGCGGTAGCCCTTCGTATTGGCATCAAAGTCGTACGCCTTCTCAATACGTCTGAGTGTCTGCTCACCGGCCTCAGCGATGTCACCATCGATATAGAAGCCGAGTTTGTCGATATCCTCGTACTGGCAAGCCTGTGCGTTATCCTCTACTACATCGTAGTAGTTGACACGGATGTTATCCAAGTGGATAGCACAGGTGTACGGCGTAGAGCCCTTATAGGTATCCGCCTCACGATAGAACGCTACGCGAATGTTCTTGCCTGCATACTTCGCCAAATCGAAGCGGATGTTAGCCGGGTTGAACGGAATATCACGCAACTGGTTGCCTGCAGGCAGGGTATTATTCCAGATAGCGAGGATATTCTCTTTCTTCCACGTCTTACCGCCGTCCTCAGAGAGGAGAACCATGAAGGTGTAGTCATCCGCCATCTGAGCCTCGGAAGCCGGCGTAGCCGACGGAGTAGTCGAAGCCGAGCAGCCGGTGAGGGCGATGTCGAAGGTGAGGTGAGCATTCTTCGCCGAATCATTCAGACTGATAACCGGCGAAATCATCCAGTAGTAGTCGTAGTCGATTGTCGTGGCAGACGAGCTGGAGTAGAAGACAGCCGCATAGTGCGCGCCATCAATACCTGCGTTCGTCGTTACGCGACGCCAGCCGTACGAAGTGCTGTTCGTACCCGTGAGTTCTACATCTGCACTATCGATAACCAGAGCAGCCGGGTTGGTAGCAAAGCTCCAGTCTGCATCCAAGTTTGCAGCACCGAAGGTCTCTACGAAGAACGGAGTACGTGCGGTATGGAAGCCGGAGTTCTGCGAGAAGTCACTCTGACCGAGATCGTCCGTACAGATTGTCTTCACACGCCAGATATAATCCGTATTGCTCTTCAAGCCCGTCACTATATAAGACGTTACGTCAAGCGTATCATTGAATACGAACGCCGAGTCTTCAGCATAGAGCGGGTCAGTCGATACCTGAAGCAGGTACTTGGCAGCGCCGTCCATCTGTTCCCAGCTAACGGTTGCTTCGGTAGCCGTCACGTTCGTCGTGCTCAACTCAACCGGAGCGTCACAGTGCTGGATAGCAGAGAACCATACGTCATCAATCCACATGTAGTCATACGTACACTTCTGCGTATCACCCTTGCGGTAGAACGAAGCCATGATGGTTACATACTTGCCTTGCGCACCCGTCAACGCCACTTTACACTTCTGGAAGAGGTAATCGTTGGCAACGGTAGCGTAGTCACTCGTAGTAAACTCGCCATTATAGGTAATGGTATCAATAGCCACGAAAGTCGAAGCATCGTTCGGGTCGGTCATCGTACCTACCATTACGGACTTCGCATAATAGTGATCATTCGAAGAATAGTATGCATAGGTGGTCGAAATCTTACCCGTTGACGGAACGTGATAACCCGGACGCATCATGAAGTTGATCTGCAGCGTATCGTATGCATTGATATCCTCAATAGCCGGCATAGCCATATAGGTCTGGTATGTCGTACCCGATGCATACAAACGCGGACCGGAATAAGCGCCGGAGTAACTATACGTATACGAAGTCGTGTTCGCATAGTTGTACGGGAACGAAGAGCTCCAAGCAGTCGTTGTTCCTGCGTTACCGTAAACCCAGCAGAGGGTCTGCTTGTAGGTATCCGACGTAGCACCCGGAACAAGCTTCCAGCCTTCATCCAGCTCGAAGCCGGACTTATAATCCGGAGTGACAGCAAGACACTCTGTATAGAACGGCAGATACGGAGTAGTCGCCGTATTGACGGTTCCGTTGGTCTGGTACATATACCACTGGTAAGCCGTAGCCGGATTGAGGTTCTTAGCCGTATAGGTCATCTGGGTACCCGGAACGGTATCGCGGAGGATCTCCGTTTCGCCATCCTGATCCAGAACAACCACTACACTCTGGATAGTCGGATGCTTGGCAATCCAAGAGAAGGTAGCGGAGCTCTCCGTTACATTCGAGGTTTGCGCACCCGAAGGAGCAAAGAGATTGTCACCCACCGGCTTAACAGCCAGATCATCGAGGAAGAACAGACCGTAAGCAGGCTGGAAGAGTACGATATACTTACCCTTGGCACCGGCAAGCGGCAATTGGAATTGCTGCCAGTAGCGGTTACCTGACTGGTCATCCGTTACGAAACCTGCGGTCGTGCTGGTATATGCATTGTACGTTACCGTGTCGATTACCTCAAGCGTCGAGAAATCAGACGGATTCGTCAATGTACCTACAACCAGCGACTTGCTGTAGCTTGCGCCCAGATAGGTAGCGGATACCATCTTGTTCTGCGAAGCAGCAGTACCATAATCTGCCGCATAATTACAGAAGCAACGTCCCCAGAACTCAATCATCATCGTATCGTAGCTGCAGTTGAGTGCTGGCATTACGATATACGGAGTCATGTAGGTCGAGCTGGTGTAAACACGCAGAGCAGGGCTGTCATCACGTCCGTACTCATAACGAGCGGTGGACGTAGCCGTGGTACCCTTCGTGGTCGGCGCACCGGTATAGCTGTAACCCTTACGTTGGATGAGCCAGTTGTAATAAACCGAAGTGGTCGACTGTTTGCCAGTATAGGTTGTTCCGGTCGTGAAGCAACCGGGCTTCCAATACGCCGAGTCAGTAACGGTATTGTTACCTACGAGCACATCCGAACGATCCCATTCACTTGCATCGTTGAAGTCCCAAACGAACTCACCGTTGTGGTTCGGATTAATCGGCAGACACGGCGTGGTGAAATCTTTCGAAGACGAAACCTTGTACTTGGTATCAGCAGGCGCGTTAGCAGCTACCAATACGGCAGTATATTTGGTTTGCGGAGTCAGACCGGTTACCTCTTGCGAAGTAACACCGACAATATTCTCATAACGCTTCAAGGTGTCACCGTTCGCTTTCAGGATATAGAGACTCCACGGACCACCAAGGTTATCCCAAGTTACGGTAGCAGCCGTTGCGTCAGCCTGTACTTTTTCAAGCGATACCATTCCATAGCCCTTCGGCGCATCCATCTTCACGTGATCGAAGTACGGATAGTTGGACTCCTTCGGCTTTTGAGCCTGATAGAATACAAGCTGCTTGTCGGCAATCGTAGCCGAGTCAAGATCCATCGTATAGCTCCACCACTGCCAATCATTAGCTTCCGTTGCTTCTGTGTTAGAAGGAAGCGCAGGTCTGCTGATGGTAGCCAGTTTCTGGTATGTCTCCATACCTTTGAACTTATCTACGGTACCTACTTCTACGCATACATCATATGATGTGGTTACAATGTACTTGCCACTGCTGATGTACGAATAGCCGTTACGGAACTTGAACTCGAACGAACGATCTTTTGCCTCGTTCAGGGCCGGCAGGATCACATACTGGCCATAGTACGAAGCGGTCGCATTCCAACGGAGACCGGAGATACCCATACTACCGTCGGCCGGTCCATAACCATAGTTGTAGTTAGCGCTGGTCGTTACATATGCGTAAGGCAGATAAGAATAGCTTGTGATAGCCGAACCCAGTTGTACATAACCTACTTCAATAGCCGGATGGATGATATAGCTATCCGAAGTGGAAAGCGGACTGCGCTCCCAACCCTCCGATTTCTCAAATCCGAAGAAGTAGCTGTCTGCATAGTAGTACTTCGTACGTGTCTTGATCGGGAAGTTGGTCCACTCGCTATTACCATCCTCGCCACCGCAAACGGTGCGTGCATAGAGCCAGTACATGGTACCCGGAGCAAGGCTGTCAATCGTAGCAAGCACCGTATCTACCTCTACGATACGAACCAACGAATCATTTGCGAGATATTTCTCTGCATCATAACCCGCAGCCGAGTAAACAGAATCAGGCACCACGGCAATCTGCCACTTATTGTTACCCTCCTTAGCCGGAGTGATAGCCACTTCTGCGCTGTATATGGTGGTGCTACCTGCCTCAATTGCCGGAGCAAAACATGAAGGCGGCATACCGATACGTACATTATCCAGATACATATCACTTGCCAACTCCAGCGTCTCCGCCAAACCGGACGAGAAGGCGATGCGGCTGTGAATCAGTTTCGAAGCGTAGTCCGCCAGAACGAGATCCTTATGATAGAACTCATTACCGCCATCCATATAGAGCGTATCGAACGGAGCAAAGCCTGCTGCCGAATCAAGTACGTCATCCATCGTACCGATGTAGAGTACCGACTTGGTAGATACGCCATACGAACGAGCGTCGAAGCTCAACATGTAGTCCGCCAAGTTACCCTGAATCTTCGGCATGATTGCCACGCAACGGTGAGTGGTACTGGATGACCACAACTCGAGTTGCTTGCCGCTTACGGCACCGGTGGTCGGATTCATAACTTCCGGATAGGTCTTGGTAGCCGTAGCGTAATCCTCGAAGTCCCAGCAATCTACCACTTTCGCGTTGGTTGCATAGCGCTCGAAGTCCTGCTTGTACGGAACCTTGAAGCCGTCAGCCGGACACAAGGTCGTGAAGCCTGCATATGCCATAGAGATGTCACTGCTGTCACCACCTTCGCAGAGGGCCTGTGCATAAACGAAGTACTGCGTAGAAGCCTCCAGACCGGTGATCATTACGGAATCCGTCTTGACAACCACGGTATCTATCAACCACTTATAGGTGGTCTTCACACTGTCAGCCACTTCCTCTTTTGCCACCATCATACGATAGCTGTCGCTATACTGCTTCCAGCTGATCATAGCGGCATCCCCTGCTACGCTATCTACCGTGAAGGCCGTCACGTTGCGGCAGGTCGGGATCTTGGTAACAGAAACCTCAGACAGATATGCGTAGCAGTAAACCTTATCTCCGGAATCCGCCAAGAACATAATGTATTTACCCTTATTGCCAAGGTAGTCACCCTGATAATCCTCCAACGAAATGGTGAACGGCTCATAAGTAGCGCTCAATACAATCGTATCCACCGCAACAAACGTATTCAAGTCGCTCGGGTCAGTTACCACACCAATAATGAAATTATAGTTGTAGTTAGCACCGGTACTTGAGGTCGTACGAGCCCAGAAGTTGACCTGATATTTGGAGATATCCTCTACATTCAATTCCGGCATAATAGCATATGCGCCGCCGTACTTGGTCGATGTAGCCGATGTCGGAACATAGGAGTAGAAGTACAGGCAGTTGTTCTTGTTATGCAGGTAGGAAGCGGTCGTATAAACATACGGGATATAGCTCGAAGTCGGACCGGCATTACCGGACAGGTTGCCGGTAGTCCAGCAAGGCAGATAACGGGTAGCACCCGAACCGGTTACATAACCCTCATCCGTTGAGAAGGTAATGGTACCCATTGCCTCCGGCGTTACAGGGAGACACGGCGTCTTGAAGGAGATGATGGACCACTGCGAGATGCCTTCCTCACAAACGGTAGCTACTGCTACATAGTAGTCGGTCTGCTCTTTCAAGCCGGTAACCACTTTCGCGCGTACGTCAATCGTGTCATAGTAGACCACGTGTGCCTGCCATGTACTGTCGTTGTTCACCAGCGAATCCACATTGAGCAATGCCAACTGGTCAGCCGTGAAGGCAGCCGTATCAACGGCCAAGAGGATCCAGTCATTGTCGGTACGCAGACCACTGCTGATACGAACCTGCTCTGCGGTCAGACCCGAATAGCTCGGCTTCGGCAGCGGACAGTTGATCTTCATGATCGATACGTCATCCAGATAGAACAAGTCAGCCGCAGCATAACGTCCTCTCCAGCAGCAATATTTAGCCGTAGCAGGAATGCTGTCTGCGTACTCGCTCAAGTCATAGGTGAACTGTACACTCTTACCGGTACCCTTTACAGAGTCGATGGCAACGAAGGTGCTCAGGTCAGTCGGGTCACTCATCACACCGAATACGAAATAGTACGAAGTGCTGGAATATACATTGAACGTAACCGCCAGATCCTTCATGTGCTCGCAGTCGATTTCCGGCGAAGCCACGTATGCAGGCGCATACGAACTCGACTCGTTTACACGGTAGGTGTTGGTGCCAGACGATGCGTAGGTTGCACTCTTGTAAACATACGGCAGATACGAAGTCGATGCATTCGCAACGCCGTTACCGGAAGTCCAGCACTGGATCTGATAGTTAGCGTTGTAGCTGGTACCCGTCTCAATGCCATCGAAGTTCTCCTTATTCGGCTTGTTCGGGTCGAGCTTGACACAAGAGGTGCGGAAGGTAGCAGAAGTCCAGATGGTGTCGCAGTTCGGCTGGATATAGAACGTATATTCCGTCATCGGCTCGAAACCGTCATAACGGAAGGCCTTGCCGGTAACCGTCGTGTCAGCCACGATAACGAGCGTGTCTTGCATTACCTTGACGGTCCACTCGTCGTTATTGGACTTACCGTCCCACTTGATACCAATCAGGTTGGTCTCTACCTCCGTAGTCTCTACATTCCAAGCCTCAATACAGGTGTTCGGCTTGAGAGAGATATTGTCGATATAGATATCGCTATTCATCTCCAGCGTCTCGCCGAGACCTGAACTGAAGGCGATATTGTTGTAAGCCAAGGTATAGTTCGCCAAATCCAAACGAACGCTGGTGAACTCATTACCGCCATCCATATAAATGGTATCGATTGCTACGAAAGAAGTCCAGTCGGCAATGTCACCCATCGAACCTACATAGAGGACAGACTTGGTAGTCGTACCATAGGAACGTGCGTCGAACGAGAGAACGACCTTCTTCATATCGGCGTCAATACCCGGCAGCATAGCCACGTTGCGGTGCGTGGTCGAAGTGGACCACAACTCCAGCATGTTACCGTCCTGTGCGCCGGAAGACGGCTTCAGAATCTTCGGATAACCGGTACCCGTAGCGTAGTCAGCGACTTGCCAGCAAGCGAAACCTGCAGAATAATCACCCGTTTCGTACGACTCAAAGTCCTCATAGAACGGAATCGGGAAGTTATCCGGACACGGAGTCTTAACCGCGGCACTTACCCACCATGTAGCCTCCTCGCCGCACATCGTACGCGCGTATATATTATAAGGAGTATTGTAAATCAGACTGTCGAAACCGAAAGTCGGATTGGCGAGCGGATCACTCCATGTAACCGTGTCGGCGAAGATTACGCCAGCCATGTTACGGATGGAATCCAGAGTGATAGCGGTGTCGTTGAGTTGCTTGTCAGTCAGCGAACCGGTAGTAACAATGAGTTCCCACGTAGTTGCCAGAGACTTATCCCAACTAACGGTCATCGAATCGGACTGTGCCTCAATCTGGATATTAACCGGAGGCAGACACTTATCAATCTTCTCAATCGTTACATCATCGATATAAATCTTGGTCTGCTTGTTGCCGTCCACGTCAGCCCAAATAATAGCCGGTACGACATCCTCCGGACCGCTATAGTTCGCAAAGTTGGCGTAGCAAAGCGTATAAGCGTTCGTCGTCAGCTTGAAGTCACTAACAGGGATGAAGGTGTTGATATCCATCGGGTTGGTCATCACACCGAAGGTGGCGTGTGCCTCCGAAGGATCGGACGAAGGTCTCATATAGAACTTAACCTGCAGATTCATAAGCGAATCCACCATCGGCAGGGTAATCCAAGAGTCATTGCCCCAGTCCTTCACCAAGTTGATACAGGACTTGCCTGTATAATAGTTGCTTGCGGACAAATGCGGATACTCCGGATCATTGGAGAAGATACCAATCTCCGTCGGATACTCAGTAGCATTGTCTCCAATCGTATAGGTTTTACCACTCACCTTCTCAAAGTCAATCGTGTACGGCGCCTCTTTCTTGGAAGCGATCGTCACGAACGGATAGCGGTAGCTCCATGCGGAGTTGGCACTATCTGCGTCAACGGCCTGTACATATACATAGTACGGACGGTTCCAGCTGTGGTCAGCCTCCAAGGCCTCGGTTGTGTAGCTGGTAGCGGTCAAGCCGTTTGCACGGTCAACAATCTGGCCAAGCTCAGCCTTGTCCGGATTAACCTCTTCATTCGTAATCACTACGTTGTAGCTGCTTGCGAAGCCCTTCCACGTAATGGTGGCCGAATTGTCACGCGGATTGACGCTGATCTCAGTCGGCACTTGAGCTTCCTTCTTGTACTCAATCGTAATATCATCAAGGAAGATGACATTCGGCAGGTCGAAGTTGCTCATGAACGCTACATAATTGCCAACGCCGTTATAGCCGGAGAAGTCCACTACGTTCTCCTGGAAGGTAGTATAACCCCACATACTGATGGTATCCACCGGAACGAAGGTCGTGATGTCCTCCGGGTCGGTCATGATACCCACGATAAGGCTGCGGGCGTACTTGCGGCTCTGGAAATTGTAAACCGTCGTCCAGAAGCGTACTTGGCACTGGCTGAGCGAGAAGTTCGCATTGGCGGTGTCGGCCAAAGCCGGCGTAGCCAGATAAGCGTACTTGTTGGCCGGAATGGCATCCACTTCCTTCGGCTCAGATACATTGGTTCCGGAGAACACAACGCAGGTGGTGGCACTCTTTGAGTAATTGCCGAGGTCGGCCGCTGCCACTGCCACGTTGACGAACGGGTTGAACTTGCCGGTGTTGCCACCCCAAGTCCACTCCAAGTCACGACGGAGAATACCCGGCTCGTACGGCATGTCGAAACCGAAGCTGTACGGAATGTTCTTGGACGCTTTCACACGGAAACGGTATTGACCCTGATTCGGATCCTCGTTGTTCCATGCACTGGTCTCCGTTTCGCAAATCGAACGCAGATAGACATAGTAATACTCACCTGAAACCAACTGGACATCCTTGTTCTGGGTCAAACCGCTTACATTCTCATGGAAAGCGATGATGCCCGTCGAATCCGGGATGAGATCCACGGTGTCCGGGTTGATCTGGTTCTTCGATACAATCAGCTCGTACTCAAGGGCATCCCAACTTGCGTTCCACGCAATGTTGACAAGACCGGCTCCCTTGCTGGTCACAGCGATGTCGTGCGGTACGGTACACTCAGGCGCCGAACGCAGTTTGATACTGTCCAGCACGATACCACGACCCAGATTATCCGTTCCTTCGAACGCGATCTGGTAGGTACCATTCACCTCCGGCAGTTCCAATTTGACTTTCTGCCAGTTAGCGGAGGCCTTGCTGTACTCAGCTAATTGTTTCCACTTGGTATTCTGGCTTGTGCGATACAGAACGCGCAATGTGTCGCGGTCCTTGGTCCACTTCGGATTAGCGTACCAGAAGGTCAATTCCGGCTGATACACTACCTCGGGACGAAGGTCCATCACCTTACTTACAAGACGGGTGACGTAACCCTCGGTCTCGCCCGATGTGTTACGCAGATAAGCTCGCTTCGAACCCTGCCAGATAGAAGCCGGCCACTGAACACTGTCTTCAATGCTCTCGACCGCCCACGGGTGGTTGCCCACCACGTACTCTTGGGTCCAAACGCTGTCCTGAATACCATTCTCAAAACCCTCGTCAATGACGATAGTCTGGGCTTTGAGGCTCATTGTAGCAGCCATCATGACTGCAAACAACATGAGTAAATGTTTCTTCATAAAGCTTTTGTTGTTAAAAATTAAACTAGACTAATAATTCTATATAATTATTATTTTTGTCGTTCTCATTTGCATATAAATACACAAATTAGGGCGCAAAATTACATAAAAAAAATGATTTTACCAACATTTTGTAATACAAAATGCATTTTTTGTTTATTTTGTAAAGTATACTTTACAATAATTTAGCAGAATGTTAGGATATTTTTTGTGTTCCATATGGCGGCTTTTGTGGTGTATGGAGGGTACAGAAATCTACACAAACGGACCGATAATAACTAAAGAAGAACTAAATATGAACCAAATAAGAACTAAATAAGAACTAAAGATTTTATACAAAATATATACAAAAAACATATGCAAAAAAGAGGATGTGTCGGGAGAGACACATCCTCTTGGGAGGAAGGATCCGGAGGAAGCGGAGGAAGCGGAGGAAGCGGATAGTCCAAATTAATGGAGGCTGGCCTCGTAAGCGGCAGCGTCCATGAGGCTATCGAGCTCCGCAGCATCCTTGACGGCAATGCGGATGATCCATCCCTTGCCGTACGGATCGCTGTTGACCAGCTCCGGCGCAGCGTCGAGCTCTTCGTTGAGTTCCAGCACCTCGCCCGTAACAGGCATATTGAGGTCACTCACGGTCTTAACGGCCTCTACGGAACCGAAGACCTCACCCTGACCGACAGTCTCGCCGACGGTCGGCACGTCGATGAACACGATCTCACCTAACTCAGACTGCGCGTAGTCCGTAATACCCACATAGGCCTCATCGCCCTCTACGCGAATCCATTCATGCTCGCTTGTATAGCGAATATCACTTGGAAAATTCATATATTATTTAAGTTTTCAGTTATCAGCTTTCAGCATTCAGATTAATACATCGGGCCAGTCGGGATTTGGTCACCCAGCGTGGACATCGCGCAGCGGAAACCAATCTTGGACGAGCTTCTGTCCTGATCCATGTAACGACGGTTGGAGGGGTTGAGCCAGTAGATACGGTCAGCCCACGAACCACCTTTGTACACGCGGCTCTTCTTGGTCACGATCGGCGCCAGTACGTCCGTCGGGTCCACCTTGATGTCCTTGCCCTGCAGATTGGCCACACCAGCGGTATCCAGCGGATACTCGGTATCGAGCAGGCTGGCGAAATCGCCATCCAGCACGTCACGCTTATCATCCTCCTTACCCCACGTGATCTTGATGCAACCTACGGAGTCCACCTCGAACTTGCCGTTGTCATCCAGTACCGGGCGGCTGAAAATATTACCACGATAGGAGTTGTACTCGGTCACGTCTTGGAAGGTCGTCTCACGATAGACATCCATCACCCACTCGTTGACGTTTCCGGCCATGTTATACAGACCGAAATCGTTGGGATAGAAAGCGTCCACCGGGTTGGTGATGACATGACGGTCGTTGAGCGCGCCGCTGACACCCATCATATCGCCTCGTCCGCGGACAAAGTTAGCCTGCATCATACCGAGGTTACGCTTCGACATATCGCGCGGATGATAGCCCGACCAAGGATAAACCTTACCCTCTATCGTCAGACCGTCCTCACCCGCCACCGGCGCGTAGGCTGCGAACTCCCACTCGGTCTCTGTCGGCAGACGGTAACCCGTCACGAACAGACCGTCGGCGATCGTCACCTTGCGCTCGTTGCCGTAGCTGTCCATCATCGGCTTACGTCCGTACTCCGGTACGTACGTATTGTCCATGAGGTATTTCTCAGTATTGAATACAAACTTGTCACGGATCCACTCGTAGCTCGGGCGATACATCGTAATCGTCTGCTCGGGATCCTCGGGGCTCACTTCCTCAAACGAGTACATCTCGTAACCCGTCTGCTGCTCCCACTCATCCTTGAAGGCCTCGTCGTCTGTCGGCTGGAGGTCCTGGAACGGCGGCACGACAATCGCGCCGGCGTTAATGAGCGCCATTTCGTTCACGCGGTCGGTACGCCACTGGCAGTACGCCATCGCCTGCTCCCAGCTCACACCCACTACCGGATAGAACGAGAAGGCAGGATGCTCGAAATAGTTATCCTCGTACGGATCGTTGTAAGCCAAGTCCTCACGCCAAACCTTGTGGTCCGGACGGGCCTGGTCCACCAACTCCGGAGCTACTGCGCCGAAGACGAAATCCAACCAGTGGAGATACTCATTCCAGTTCAGGTTCGTCACCTCGTACTTGTCCATGTAGAACGAACTAACGGTCAGACTACGCGTCTCGTTGTTACGCGGCGAAGTGATAAACTCATCCTTCTCGCCCACCGTGAAGGTACCACCCTGAATAGGCACCATACCTACCGGATTGACATTACCCACGCCTTCGTTGGCTTGGAAGTTCGTTGTACGCTCGTCAAAATAATTCCAGCCGGTGGTGTTGCTGACGCGGGTGTTCAACTCGCGCTTGTTACAAGACACAGCAGCTACCACTACCGAGAACATCATCAGATACTTAAATACGTTTCTCATACTATATTTTACTATAATTTATATTTCAAATTTACGATTAAAAAATGCAAATTTACACATTTCAGCCTGCAAAAGTACAACTTTTTTCGCATATATGCAAATTTTTGGTAGTTTTTGTGCGATTTTTTTGCATATTTCGTCATTTTTTACTCCCTTCGGACTCCGCCAAGCCCCAAAAAGCGGCTTTTCCCCCGAAGTTACGGTCGCAAAATCCTGCAAATGGCAAAATAAATAGAAATTTATTTGCACATTCGGATTTTTTGTTGTACCTTTGCAGCGTGAAAGCACAAATTATGGCCATCGGCAACGTGACGCCGGACAGTTTTTATGCGGCATCGCGTCTGGGTACGGAGCGCGACATTGTGTCGTGGGCGCGTCGTGTGATTGCGGAAGGGGCGTCGATACTGGACATCGGTGCCTGTTCGACCCGTCCGGGCAGTACGCCGGTGGACGAAGAGGGCGAATGGAAACGTTTGCAACCGGCCTTGGCGGCACTCCGTCACGAGTTGCCGGACGTGGCGCTTTCCATTGACACGTTCCGTCCGGAGATAGCCCGCCGCGCGCTGGACGCTTTCGGCCCCATGACCATCAACGACATCAGCGGCGGTTGCGAGGCGATGTACGAGGTGGTGCGCCGATGGAACGTGCCGTACGTATGGACGCTGTGCGGACAACTAAGCCTGCCGGCACAACGGCCGGAGATGGAGGATTTGCAGCTCATTCTGGACCCGGGCTTCGGCTTCATCGGTTCGACCGAGGCTGACTATGACTGCCTGCGCCGTCTTGACACATTGCAGCAGTACGGCCGTCCGGTGCTGGTCGGCGTAAGCCGCAAATCGATTGTATGGCGCCCGTTAGGCATCACGCCCGAAGAGAGCCTCAGCGCCACCCAAGTGCTTCACCTGTACGCCCTGCAGCACGGCGCCACCATCCTGCGGGTTCACGATGTCAAAGAAGCCAAACAGGTCGTTTGTCTCTTTGACATGTTAAACAGTTAAACGGTTAAAATGGTTTTGATTGCATCAAAACGTCAAACAGTTAGTTATATGCATTTTTTAGCCTTTTCATTCGGATTCAAGGACCTGATAGATATTCTGCTCGTCGCCGGTATTCTCTATGAGACCTACCGTCTGCTGCATCGTACGGGCGCTTCCAACCTATTCTGGGGCATCCTGTCGTTCCTCATCGTATGGTTCCTCGTCAGTTTCGTGTTCGAACTGGAACTGACGGGCGCGCTATTCGACCGCATCATCTCCGTCGGCGCCATCGCCCTCATTGTTATCTTCCAAGAGGAGATACGTATGTTCTTCTACCGCATCGGTTCGCGCTTCTCGTCATGGAAACTATTCCGCCGCAGCGGTACCGATGCCGATGCCTCGTCGCGCCAGCAGATTTTAGAAATCACGCAGGCCTGCCGCCATATGTCCATGACCAAGACCGGCGCCCTCATCGTCTTTGCCGGCAATGACAGCCTCAAGGAGATCGTAGACACGGGCGAGCGCTTGGACGCGCAGGTATCCGCGCGATTAATAGAGAATATATTCTTTAAGAACACGCCGCTTCACGACGGCGCCCTCATCATCCGCGAAGGCAAGATGATTGCCGCGGCGTGCATCCTTCCCGTGAGCCGCAACCAGACCATTCCGCAATACTACGGCCTGCGTCACCGTGCCGCCCTCGGCATCACAGAAAAAACCGACACCACGTGTATCGTAGTGTCGGAAGAGAGCGGTCATATATCCGTGACCCAAGAAGGTACTATCCGCGAGGTGACGCCGGATGAGTTATTCCTCATACTGCATTCCACGGCGGCTACCGCCGCTGGTCGCTGAGGACTTGTAGTTATCCGCACACATAACGCACTTCTTCTGCTCCGGCATCTGGAAGAGAAGGGTGAACTTGACGCCGACCATGAGGTTCTGCACCTTCTTCGCAAACCCCTTCGTTCTCATCACGTCGTTTAACTCCAGATTATCAATCATCGTGCGCGTACCATACGCCTCGGCAGAATTATAACTAAATCCTCTCGGCAAATTCAATGCCTGCAGTTTACCACTTGTATGCACATCAAACAGGCCGTAGTCCATAAATGCACCTATGCGGTATTCTAACTTGCGCTTCGGCACATCATAACCGACTGCATAATTGATTACGCCTAATCGGGCACCGATCTCCACGCTGAGATCCGCATCCAGCTTAAAGTAGGTTTGCTGGCTCTCCTTCAGCGGCTCGTCCGTGAAGAACTGGTATTCCGACATATTACGGAAGTCATCAAAAATCGGCTGGTCATTTGCCTTGTCCATATATCTGCCGTAGGTTGTCATCGTGGCGGTGGTCTTTCTCTGCGTCCACATGTTCGCATAGAACCTCACACCCGCCAACGCATACAAACGCTTATACTGAATACCGATCATCAGAGGGAACTGGAGCGCTACATTGGTATATTGGTCCTTACGGTCACGGATATCGTAGATATAATCGAACCTGTCACCGTCTGCATCCTGCTGGTTTTCGAGAACCACTTGGGCGTTACTGGTTTGGCTATACGCCGTCATGCCGTAGGAAGCGCCGACCCCTGCATCGAACAATAACCGCAGGGAACGGTATGCCGATCCGGACTGCAACTCATATAGAACACCGAGGCCTCCTGCCACACCGAGACTGTTACCGTAAGTGCTCTTCGTAGGCAACAGGGACCATTCGCCCACCTGCGCGTAGCCGCCCACATAATGGCTCACCTTCGCACTCACACTGCACGGGAGGAGCAATGCAAGGAGCAGAATTCCGTATATTTGATGTTTTTTCACAGAATTATTTGTATTTTTCATTTTATTTCGCACCTTCGGACTCCGCCTGCCTTACGGCATTCCCCCGAAGCTCCGGTCGCAAAATCCTGCAAATAGCAAATTAAAACGCGGTTTTATTTGCATATTCGGATTTTTTGTAGTACCTTTGCACCCGATTTCGTTGTCGAAGAAAGGCACATGCGGTCTTTTGCGGCTGCAAAAGTAATGTTTTTTTTTGACATACGCAAGAAAAATAGGTATTTTTTTTAGTTTTAGTACAAAAATTACACAAAATATGGCATTTAATCGCACTTTAATCACAGCAGCACTCCCTTATGCGAACGGACCGGTGCATATCGGACACCTCGCCGGAGTGTATGTTCCTGCGGACATTTACGCCCGCTATCTGCGTTTGAAGGGACAGGAAGTGATGTTCGTCTGCGGCAGCGACGAGCACGGTGTGCCTGTCACCATCCGCGCACGCAAGGAGGGTATCACCACCCAGCAGGTGGTGGACCGCTATCACGACCTCATCAAGCGTTCGTTCGCCGATTTCGGCATTTCGTTCGACATCTATTCGCGTACCACCTCCGCCATCCATCATCAGTTCGCGGCCGACTATTTCCGCAAGATGTACGATGCCGGCCAGTTCGTGGAAGAGACCTCGGAGCAGTTCTATGACCCCGAGACGGGCCATTTCCTGACGGACCGCAACATCCGCGGCGAGTGCCCCCGCTGCCATTCGCTCGGCGCCTACGGCGACCAGTGCGAGAAATGCGGCGCCACCCTTTCGCCGGACGAGCTCATCAACCCCTACAACGCCGAGACGGGCAACGCGCTGACCAAGAAAGCGACCAAGCACTGGTACCTGCCGCTGGACCAGTACCAGCAGTGGCTGGAGGACTGGATACTCAACCACCACAAGGAATGGCGTCCGAACGTATACGGCCAATGCAAAAGCTGGCTGGACGGCGGACTCAAACCGCGTGCCGTGACGCGTGACCTTTCGTGGGGCATCCCCGTGCCCGTAGAAGGCGCAGAAGGCAAGGTGCTCTACGTATGGTTTGACGCTCCCATCGGATATATATCCAACACGATCGAGCTATGCGAGGCGCAGCCGGAACAATACGGCAACTGGGAGAAATGGTGGAAGAACGAAGACACCCGCATGATCCATTTCATCGGCAAGGACAATATCGTGTTCCACTGCATCGTCTTCCCCGCCATGCTCAAGGCGCAGGGCTACAACCTGCCGGACAACGTGCCGTCCAACGAGTTCCTCAACCTCGAAGGCGACAAGATATCCACCTCCCGTAACTGGGCGGTATGGCTCAACGAGTACATCGACGATTTCCCCGGCAAGCAGGACGTGCTGCGCTATGTGCTGACCGCCAATGCACCGGAGACCAAGGACAATGACTTCACGTGGGCGGACTTCCAAGCACGCAACAACAACGAGCTCGTCGCCATCTACGGCAATTTCGTCAATCGCGCGCTCGTACTCACGAACAAATATTTTGACGGACGCGTGCCTGCGTGCGGAGAACTGACCGAGTACGACCAAGCCACCATCGAGGAGTTCAAGAACGTGAAGGCGACGATGGAGGACCTGCTGAACAACTTCCGTTTCCGCGAGGCGCAGAAAGAGGCGATGAACCTCGCCCGCATCGGCAACAAGTACCTTGCCGACACCGAGCCTTGGAAACTGGCCAAGACCGACATGAACCGTACGGCCACCATCCTGCATCTGGCACTCCAGATTGCCGCCAATCTCGCCATCGCTTTTGAGCCATTCCTGCCGTTTTCATCGGATAAATTGAAGGGTATGTTAAAGCCGTCAGCCGGCAGCATTCAGCCGTCCGATTTCAGTTGGGACAATCTCGGACGCATTGACCTGCTCAAGGAGGGTGACGTACTGGGCGAAGTGAGCCTGCTCTTCGAGAAGATAGAAGACACCGCCATTCAGGCACAGCTCGACAAACTGGCCCGCATCAAGGCGGAGAACGAAGCCGCAGCGCAGGCTGAGGCGCTCAAGAACTGGCGTCCGGCGGACATCAAAGAGGCGACCAACATAGACGAGTTCGACAAGACCGACATCCGCGTGGCTACCGTACTGGAGTGCACGAACGTGAAGAAATCCGACCGCCTGCTGCAGTTCAAGCTGGACGACGGTATGGGCGGACGCACCATCCTCTCCGGCATCGCGCAATCCTACCCCGATCCGTCGGTGCTCGTAGGCAAACAAGTGCTGTTCATCGCCAATTTCCCGCCCCGTAAGATGATGGGTATCGAATCGCAGGGAATGATCCTGTCCGCAGTCGATGCAGACGGCAAATTGGTGGTCACCACCGTCTCTGCACCCGTCAAAAACGGCGTTCAAGTAGGCTAAATTGCAAAAAAGTGCTGTTTTTTAGACAAAAAATGCAAAATTATTTGCGTATGTCAAAAAAAAGCAGTACTTTTGCAGTCGCTTTCGTCCAAAAGACGTCTGCGCGGCGGGATAGCTCAGCTGGTTAGAGCGCATGATTCATAATCATGAGGTCCCCAGTTCAATCCTGGGTCCCGCTACGAAGAAGACCACTCATACGGGTGGTCTTCTTTTTGGCTATTGGCTGTTGGCTTTTGGCTTTTGGCTTTTAGCTAACGGCTAACGGTCAGCGTCGCAATCACAGGCCAGTGGTCGGAACCGGGCACACGGTCCACGCGGCACTGAACGGGTTTCAAGGGGTCGGAACAGAGGATATAGTCGATACGCAGACCGAAACCGGCGTAGGTGTACGTGGCGCCGCTTTCGCTGAACGCGTGCGTTTCGCTCCATGCGTCATGCAGGCCGTAACTGAGGCACCAGTACGTATAGCTGAGCACCACCGAATTGAAATCGCCCGCCACGATGACCGGATACGGGCTTGCGTCTATCTCGGCACGCACCACCTGCGCCTGCTTGTTGCGCAGCGGGATGGCGCGTTTCCATTTCTGTTCAATCTTATTCACGTCCTTCATGTCCTCCGACTGCAGCTTGTACGACTCCAAATGGTTGTTGAACAGGCGGAAGGTGTCCTTCCCTACGACGATGTCGCAGCGGTTGGACAGATTGCCCTGCGTCTCATAATGAATGCTCTGCTTATGGATAAGCGGATACTTGGACCATACCATCGTGCCGTACTGGTGACGCTTGTTATAGACCGAAAAATCGATATACGAATAAGGGTACTTGCGCCCCATCGCCTGCTTGACTTCCGGCAGGGTCAGGAACCGGGCGTCCTTATACACATCCACCTCCTGCAGGCACACCACATCCGCGTCCTGCGAGGTCAGATAACGCAGCACCTCGTTCTGCTCCGGCTTGCGGAACTCGCCCATCCGGCCCGTATTCCACGTAAGGATGGTGAGGTCGGCCATTAGCTGTTGACTGTTGGCTATTAGCAGGAGAAGCACTATGTATGCCGCTTTTCTCATTTCTTGGGCACCAAGGTCACTAAGGGAATAATCATCTCCTCCAGCGAAATGCCGCCGTGCTGGAAGGTGTTACGGTAATACTGGGCGTAGTAATTGAACTGGTTGGGGTACGCAAAGAAATCGCTGCCGGTGCAGAACATATAACTGCTGCTCACGTTCGGGCAGGGCAGACCGACGCGCTTGGGCTGCTCGATGGTCATGACCGATTTGGCCTTGCTGTTCAGCGCCTTGCCCACCTTGTAACGGATATTGGTGTTGGTGTTCTTGTCCGCCACAATCTGCACGGCGTTCTTGACGCGTGTCGTGCCGTGGTCGGTGGTCAGCACCAAGGTATACCCCAATTCCGCCGCACGGCGCAGCAGCTCGTACGTCGGCGAATGCTTGAACCAGCTGAGCGTCAGACTGCGGTACGCCGCCTCGTCGTTCGCCAACTCGCGCATCATCTTGCTCTCCGTACGCGAATGCGACAGCATGTCGATGAAATTGAGCACCACGATAGCCAGCGGCGCCTGTGCGCCTTTGAGCTGCGCGATGACGCGCTCGCAGAAATCGCTTTCGTTCACCTTCCAGTAATTGAAACTCTCGCGGCGGCGGTAGCGGTCCAGCAGGGTCTGTACCAGTTCTTTCTCGTACTGGTTCTTGCTTTCCTCGTCGCCCTCTTCCACCCAGTACTGCGGGAACATCTGCTGTATCTGCAGCGGCATGAGACCCGAGAAAATGGCATTGCGGGCGTACTGCGTCGCCGTCGGCAGGATGGAGGTGTACTGTTCCTCTTTCTGCACGGCGTAGAACTCGCTGAGCAGCGGCTGGATGGTCTTCCACTGGTCATACCGGAAATTGTCAATCACGCACAGCAGCACTTTCTCCCCCTTGTCCAGCAGCGGGAAAACGCTGTGCTTCATCACGTCCGGGGAAAAGAGGGGACACCCGTTTCCCGTAACCCGTACCCCATCACCGCTGAACCAACTCTCGTAGTTCTTGGTAATCCATTTGGCGAAGGCGGCATTGGCCTGCGTGCGCTGGTCATTGATCATGGACTGCATCGCGTTCTGATGGCTGGCGGTTGATTCCTGAATACTCAGGTCCCATCGGCTCAGCGTCCGCTCGATCGCCTGCCATTCCTCGATGGTCGTCGCGGTGTCAATCATATAGGAGATGTCGCTCCATTCCTGACGGTAGTTATGCTGAACCTGCTCCGTCACGATCGCCTGCTGGTGAATGTGCTTCTTAAGGCACAGCAGTATCTGGCTCGGATTGACGGGCTTGATGAGGTAATCGGCTATCTTCTCGCCGATCGCCTGCTCCATGATATGTTCCTCTTCGGACTTGGTAATCATCACCACCGGCACCTCCGGATGCACGCGTTTGATCTCCTGCAGGGTCTCCAGTCCCGTCATGCCCGGCATGTTCTCATCCAAGAACACGATGCTGAAGGCTGATGGCTGACTGCTGAATGCTTCCAAGGCATCCTCGCCGTTGGTGGCAGTCACCACCTCGTAGCCTTTTTCCTTGAGATAAATGATATACGGTTGCAACAAGTCTATCTCGTCGTCAACCCAGAGTATTTGGTTCATAGTTCCTCCATTTGTTAATCAGGTTCGTCATATCTTCCGGCCATTCGCTGTCGAAGAACATGCGCTCGCCCGTGCGCGGATGCGTGAATCCTAATGTACGCGCGTGTAGCACCTGCCGCGGACAGAGCGCAAAGCAGTTCTCTATGTACTGCCGGTATTTCTGCGTACGCAGGCCTTTGAGTATCTCGCATCCGCCGTACTTGTCGTCGCAGAAAAGCGGATGGCCGATATGCTTCATATGCACGCGTATCTGATGGGTACGGCCTGTCTCCAGCCGGCATTCGACGAGCGTCACGTACGGGAACCGTTCCAGCACGCGCCAATGGGTGACGGCCTCCTTGGCCTGCGGACATTCCTCCAAGTCCCACACACGGTAGATGGTCCGGTCGCGGTTATCCCGCGCCAAAGCGCCCTCTATCGTGCCGCTGTCCTCTTGGAACGTGCCCCACACCAGCGCATTGTACGTCCGCTCGGTCGTATGGTCGAAGAACTGTTTGGCGAGGTGCGTCTTCGCCTCCGGCGTCTTGGCAATCAGCAGCAGGCCCGAAGTGTCCTTGTCAATGCGGTGCACCAGACCGATGGAAGGGTCGTTGATGTCCGGCTGACGGCTGACTGCTGACGGCTGATGGCTGAAATGCCATGCGAGGGCGTGCAATAAGGTGTGCTCGTAATTGCCATGCCCCGGATGAACCACCAGTCCGGCCGGTTTGTTGATAACCAGCAGATCCTCGTCCTCATAGACCACGGTCAGCGGTATGTTCTCCGGCGTGATGGTGAAGTCATGGGGTTCATGGTCCAGCAGGACTTGGATCACATCGCCGGGCTTGACGCGGTAATTGGAGGCGACGGCGGCCCCGTTCACCCACACGTTACCGGCATCCGCTGCCGTCTGGATGCGGTTGCGGCTGGTGTTGGTCATGTGCTCGGCGAGGTACTTGTCTATCCGTTCCTTGCCCTGCCCTTTGTCAACCTCGCACCGCCACCGTTCCCATAACTCCTCTTGCTCTATGTCTGTTTCCGTATTCAGCATTCAGATTTCAGAATTAGAACCAATTATCGTTGCCGTCGCTTTCGCTGTCACCGATGACCACTTTCTCGATATCGGAGGACAGCTTGAGCGAAACGGTCTCGCCTTCGATAATGCGCTCGCCGGCTACCGGCGTCTGGCTGTACACGTAGCGCTCCTTGCCTTCCTCGACCTCCTCTTCATCGTACGCGACGGTGCCTATCGTGAGGCGGCGGCTGAGCAGCAGACTGCGTGCGTCACGAAGCGTCAGACCCACCACCATCGGCACCTCCACCATCTCCGTGCCTTTGCCGAAACCGACCACCAGACGCACTGTCGTGCCCACGGCAATCTTGTCACCCGGCTGCACGCTCAGCGTATCGTCCGTCTTGACGTCCAGCACCAAGTCGCGGAACGTGGACGGCTCGTACTCATAAATCGTATCGACGACAATACCCATGCCGCGCAAGGTCGTCTCCGCCTGACGGTAACTCATGTCATGCAGGTCCGGCATCGTCACCTGACGCTTGCCCGAAGCATTGATCACCACGTACACCGCCCGGCCGTGCTTGGCATGACTGGCCGGCTTGGGATCCTGCTCAACAATCGTGCCAAACGGCACTTTGTCCGAGTACGTCGAATCGACCACCACCAAATGCAGTCCGTTCGCGTTCAGAATCGGTTCCGCTTCGGCCACTACCATGCCGCGGATGTCCTCCACTTCAACCTCCACACCGTGCTGCGTGTAGCCTCTCAGCCACACCACGAGACCCACTACAATCGCCATGAACACCACGAAGGCCAAAATGACGTTTATTCCCACAAATTTGACGTCTGTCTTGTCAAAAAAGCCACTTTTTTTCATAAAATGCAAAATTTAGTGTGCAAAATTACAATTTTTTTTGGATATATGCAAAAAATATAGTACTTTTGCAGCGTTTTTCGCAAAAAGGCGAATAATTAACGGATTTTTTAGGCTAAAAAATTTATTTATTATGAAGAAAATGCTTCTTATCGTAGCTGTTGCTTTCGCTGCAATGAGCTGCGGCAACAAGTGCTGTGAGAAAAAGTGCTGTGAGCAGGAAGCTGCTGCTACTGAGGTAGTTGCTGAAGAGGCTGCTGCTGAGGAAGAGGCTGCTCCCGCTGAGGAAGTAGCTGCTGAGCCGGCTGCTGAAGCTCCCGCTGCTGAGTAATCACACCTGTTGCTCAATCAAGGTACAAAACCTTAAAAAAGAAACGACCCTTTCCGGTCGTTTTCTTTTTTGCATTTTTCTTTATAAATTATAAATCATAAATTATAAAATCAGGTTTTTCCCCGTCATCTCCTTCGGCTGCTCGATGCCGAGAATGTGACAGATGGACGGAGCCACGTCGGCAAGGATACCGTTCTGCACTTTTGCATCCTTGTGGTCCTTGCTGATATAAACGAACGGCACGGGATTGAGGCTGTGCGCCGTGTTGGGCGTACCGTCGGCGTTGATGGCGTTGTCGCAGTTACCGTGGTCAGCGATGATGATGACCTCATAATCGTTGCGGAGCGCGGTTTCAACGGTCTCATTCACGCATATGTCGATGGCGGTGATGGCCTGCTGGATGGAGTTGTACACACCCGTATGGCCCACCATGTCGCCGTTGGCGTAGTTGAGGATGATGCAGTCGTACTGCCGGCTGTTGAGCGCGTCGCGCAGGGCGATGGTCACTTCCGGTGCCGACATCATCGGCTGCAGGTCGTACGTCGCTACCTTCGGACTCGGGATGAGGATACGGTCCTCGTTCTCGAACTCCGCCTCACGGCCGCCGTTGAAGAAGAAGGTCACGTGGGCGAACTTCTCCGTCTCGGCGATACGCAGCTGCTTCATGCCTAATTTGCTCACCACCTCGCCGAGGGTGTTGGTCACGTTCTCCTTGGGGAAGAGTACATGCAGGCCTTGGAACGAACTGTCATACGGCGTCATGCAGCAGTAGTGGAGACCCTTGATGGTCTGCATGCCGTGCTCCGGCATATCCTGCTGCGTGAGCGCGATGGTAATCTCTTTCGCGCGGTCGTTACGGTAATTGAAGAAGATGACGGCGTCGCCCTCTTCGATGGTAGCGAGCGGCTGACCGTTGCGTACATGCACAATCGGCTTGATGAACTCGTCCGTCACTTCGGCGTCGTAGCTGGCCTGCATGGCCTCGTGCATCGACTCGAACGCGTCACCCTTGCCGCTGACGAGCAGGTCATATCCCACTTTCACGCGCTCCCAGCGTTTGTCACGGTCCATCGCGTAGAAACGACCGCAGATAGACGCGATTTCACCGGCAGATTTCGCGCAGTGGGCCTCCAATTGGTCGATGAAACCGATACCCGAACGCGGGTCCGTGTCACGGCCGTCCATGAAGCAGTGGATGAAGGTCTTGCCCTGCAAACCGTACTTGGCGGCGATATCGCAGAGGTAGAAGAGATGCTCAAGGCTGGAGTGCACGCCGCCGTCCGAGGTCAGACCCATGAAATGGATCTTCTTGCCGTTCTCCTTGGCATAACTGAAGACCGCCTTTATCTCCGGGTTCTCCAGAATAGAGCCGTCCTTGCAGGCATGGTTGATCTTCACAAGGTCCTGATACACAACGCGACCGGCACCGATATTGAGGTGTCCTACCTCCGAATTACCCATCTGTCCGTCGGGCAGACCTACGTTCTCGCCGCTGGCCTGCAGCTGTGAGTTAGGGTACGTTTCCAGCAACTTGTCCCAGTGGGGCGTGGAAGTACAATGGATGGCATCGGCGGTGTCCTTGCGGCCGATTCCCCATCCGTCCAGAATCATTAATAATGCTTTACTCATATATTCGTTTTTTTAATTGGTCCATCTGTCTTTTGTCGTCGGCCTCGCGGAGGGACTGGCGCTTGTCGTACGTGTGCTTGCCTTGGCACAGCGCAATCTCCATCTTCGCCAAGCCTTTCTCGTTGATATACATCTCCAGCGGAATGATGGTCTTGCCGGTGTCCTTGGTCGCTTTCTCCAGTTTGCGTATCTCGCGGCGCTGCAGCAGCAGCTTGCGGTCGCGTTTGGCCTCATGGTTGGCGTAGGACCCGAACCGGTACTCGGCGATGTGCATTTGCTTGACGTACATCTCTCCGTGCTCCACGGCGCAGTAACTGTCTATCAGCGAGGCCTTGCCTTCACGGATGGATTTGATTTCCGTTCCGTACAGCACAATCCCCGCCGTGTATCTGTCCAAGATGATGTACTCAAACTTCGCCTTCTTGTTCAGGATTCGTATGTCCGATTTAAGCTTCAATCTTCACTCTCCCCTTCTTCTTTGGGAGCGATTTTCTTGTATTTCTTCTGGCGCTGTTCCCATCGTTCGCGGGCATACTGCTGCATGTCAATGACGGTGTCGTTCTCGTCGATGATCTCCAGTCCGAAGATGGTCTCGATGATATCCTCCAGCGTCAGAATACCCACAAACATGCCGTATTCATCGATGATTTGTGCGATTTGGCTCTTCTGTTTGAGCATGCTGTCGAAGATGGTGCCGAGCGTCAGATCTTGGTCGAACGCCGGCAGGGCGCGTTTGATGCCGCCGAGGGTCTTGCGGAAATGGTCCTCCGTCAACTCCTCCAGCGCATCGTTGCGTAGCACATAGCCGGTGATGTACTCCGGCGCTTCGGGCTTGTACAGCGGAATACGCGAAAAATGGTCGTATTCATCGTTGTCGTAGTAGGCCCGCAGCGTCATGTTCTCCGGCGCTATCTTGGCCACCACGCGCGGCGTCATCACGTCGTACGCGTGTATCGAATCGAGCCGCATGAGATTGCTGAATATCTTGTTCTCATCCTCGTCCACCACGCCTTCCTCTTCGCCCACGTTCACCATCGACAGCACCTCTTCGCGGCTCACTGACGGCTCGTCCTCCGTATCCGGCACCATACGCGACACCAGTTCCACCAGCCATACCAGCGGATAGAGCAGGAAAATGAGCATATGGATCGTGCGGGCGGTAAAGCCCATCAGCTGGCGCCAATAGGTCGTGCCGATCACCTTGGGGATGATCTCGCCGAAGAAAAGGATGAGGATGGTGGTCAGCGCCGAGATCAGTCCGAACCACTTGGAGCCGAACAGCGCCGTCGCCTGCATACCCACACCGGCTGCACCGATGGTGTTTGCTATCGTATTCAACGACAGAATAGCCGCTAACGGACGACCCGTGTCATCCTTGTACTGCGCCATCAGTTTGGCCGGCGCATACCCTTCCTCCTCACGCAGATTGATATAACTGAGCGACGTGGACATCAGCACCGACTCCAGCACCGAGCACAGGAAACTGACTCCCATCGCCCCAAATAAAAACAGTAATAATAGTCCCATAAATACAAAATAGCGTGCAAAATTACAACAATTCTTGCACATATGCAAATTTTAAGGCTATTTTTTGAAAAAATAGTCTTTTTTATGGAATGAGTTTGTCAAAACGACTGAAGTTACTCTTCCTTTTTTACGGGAACTCCCAAAAGATTATACATTTTTCCTTCCGGCGTAAGAATATACACTCCGCCGCGGTGCCATACCAGCCGTCCGCGGGCATGCGCGGCAGGCACCGTCAGCGCCATGAACGGCACCGTATCCACCGGCACCGTGTCCGTATCCTGCACGCGGTCCGTCTTCCATTGGCCGAGCGTATAGATGAATTTCTCCCCCGGCACGGCCTTGGCCGTGGACGTCAGCGTGCTGTCCGCATTGCGCAGGGCGGCATTGACGGCCCGCTGCGCGGTGTATTGATGCGAGGTCACGGTGCCCGTCAGCTGATAGACGGTCGTGTTGGCGGACGCCCCATGGACGAACAGCACCTCGCCCGACGTCGTGTCGCAGCCGCTTATCTCCGCGCCGCCTTCCGTGGTGTACATCGACCCCTCGATGCGCACTCGTCCCCCCACCACCATCCTTGCGGACGGAGGCAGCGTGTCGCGCGGACAGGTCTTCCAGCTCGGCGAATAAGGCGCCACGGGGATCCGTTTGGTCGAAAAGCGTCCCCACTGCGCCTCGTCGTACAGGTAGAGCTGCACGCCTTCCGGTATATGCAACTCGGCGCTGTCCGCTATCTCCAGCACCGCGCCGGGCAGCATCGCCGCG
>Ga0265298_10000571_pt1 | contig 54661 bp, 50 predicted proteins | sample AusTroGonzalo_MG_3_FD_193486 | JGI IMG/M metagenome (GOLD analysis project Ga0265298, IMG submission 193486) | Bovine rumen microbial communities from tropical cattle in Woodstock, Queensland, Australia - Gonzalo_01 | ecosystem: Host-associated > Mammals > Digestive system > Stomach > Rumen ... | reverse complement strand
GCAGGAACTGGACCATTGGCGTGATACTCTGTTGACTCATTTCGGAACAGGTCTGGAGCATCCCATCAAGAATGATGTGGAGTACAACACCACTCTTGGTGTGGCCGACATGATACGTAACGATGCACTGAACAAACTGAACCGCCACGGCTTATATACGCGTGCCGGACTGCCGTTGCTGAGCGCCTACCTGCAGCCGCGCCAGACATACGGCGATATACCTGACTACGCACTCACGGCTGTATTGGCTTTCCGTGCCGCAGGGATACCGGCTGTACTTGATGAGACACCTGTAGGGTCACGTTTTACCGCTGCCGCCAAGTGGTTTGTGATACTGTCAGACCGTGGCAGGGAGGAATGCTCAGAGTGGGATTTCTCCACAATGATAGGTGGAGGGTTCTTCCCCAATGAACGCGGGCCTAAGGTGTATCGCTACACATACGCCATAGACAAACGGCGGTGGGAATACTCCCGTAAAGCCAAGTACCATTATGCGTTTGACTTAGGAAAGAAAGATGTCACGGACAGGTATTTCCTTGTAAGTATTCTTAAACTCCCCATAGACCGGGACATAAGGAGAAAACTCAAAGACAGGTACATCTATATAGCATCCGCTGTAAGGGATCAGGATGACCCCTGGCGGATAGTGGATTTCGGCAAGATAAGACAAGGCCATGCCTGTTTTGAGAACATGGGCCGCGAAGTTCTGTATCAGGCGCTTGGTTATGACGGAGATAAACTTATCCCCATAACCAGGCCCTTTATACTTCATAAGGACCAGAGCATAGAGTATGTGGAGCCGGACAGCATAGATTCGGCCGCATTGGACAAATGGAAAAACAAGGCCTTGCTATGAAAAACATAATAACCATAATACTGAGCCTACTGCTGACCGCAAGCTGTACACAGGACAGCATGTACATGCATTATGCGCTACGTGCTGCCGGAAAGAACAAATCAGAGCTTAAGGCCGTACTGCGCCATTACCGCACTATAGACAAAGACCCGGAGAAACTCCGTGCCGCCAAGTATCTGATAGCCAACATGCCCGCGCATTACTCCTATCGCGATACCGCCGCCATAAACAGCTACTACAGCAAAGCCCTTGAAATCCTTGGCACCGGCCCCAGCCCCGACTGGCAGCGCGACACCCTGCGCCAGATAAGTGACACTCAATATGCCGGTTTATCACGAGATATCATAACAGATGTTGAAGTGATGACAGCTGATTATCTGATATACAGCATAGACCGCGCTTTCCAGGAATGGCGCACAAGGCCGTGGTCAAGACACCTTACATACAATGAGTTCCAAGAGTGGATATTACCGTACAAGGTAACGGAACTGCAATCACTCGATGCCTGGCGTGACACCCTGCCCACGCACTATACGGACAGCATAAGCACCGTTCCGGCAGATGACGTGGAGCGCAACAGCATATCAGGAGCCATTGAAATAGTACGGGGTGAGATACACAGCAAGCAATCTGCCATAGGGCACCGCGTGATATGGGAGGACCGTGGTAGCATACCCATGCGTAGCGCCGCTACGTGGGTACGTATGACCTACGGCAGTTGTCTGGATTACGTAACTATGGGAACCGCAGTATTCCGCAGTGTGGGCCTGCCCGCAGCTGTTGACCAGGTACCATCTTGGGGCCGTAACAGCGAAGGCCACAGCTGGTATGTTTTCCTGTCTGATCGTGGCCGCGAAGAGCCCACCATAAACTCCCTGATAATAGGTGCCGGCATGCCGTTCTATACCAATGAACGTATACCAAAGGTTTGGCGTACTACATACACCATTAACCGTGACAGAGTCAAGTACCGCAACGCAGCGAAATACTTATATCCCTTTGACCTCTGCCAGAAAGATGTGACAGACCACTATACACGCACATCCAATATAGAGATAGAAATAAACAGGAATCAGACCGCCAAACTAACGGATAAGAATTACGTCTATATAGCGATGGCGGTAAATGCCGGTGGCCCGCAGTGGAAAGTGCTTGACTTTGGTACCTTAAAAAGAGGCAAAGCACAGTTCAAGAAGATGGGCCGCGAGATGCTGTACATAGCACTTGGCTATGACGGCCGGAAGCTGATACCTATAAGCCAACCTTTCATACTGCACAAAAGCGGGGCTGTGGAGTACATAGGAACCGCAAGCGATAATACGGATAATGCTGCAAGCAATAATCCCCCAACCATAAGCATGGATTTGCGCCGCAAGTACTACGAATCATACAACGTAGTAAACATGCGCCGCCGCATATTGGGAGGAAAGATACAGTGCTCTGACCTCCCAGACTTTAAGCATGCTGTTACTCTCTACACTATAGAAAGCACAGAAATACCTTACTATATAGAACTGAACGCTGAACGAGCATATCGTTACTGGCGTTACCTTTCACCAGATGGTTCATGGGGCAGCATATCTGAGCTCTCATTCTATGATGAACAGAAGCAAAAGTTGAATGGACGAGGAATAGCCAACACCGAAGCAGGACAGGATGCGATAGACCGTGCTTACGATGGCAATCTGCTCTCAAATTTTGAAATTAATCAACCTAATGGAAACTGGGTGGGAATGGATATGGGTAGATCCATAACAGCAAAATACGCAAGTGTATCACCACGCAGTGATGATAATGATATTTGTCCCAATAATGAATATGAACTATTCAGTTTTGACGGACAGAAATGGATTTCATTAGGATACCAACAGGCAGATGACAATGTACTGCACTATGATGAAATACCGCTCAATACCCTGTTGTGGCTACGCAATTATACTCGTGGCAACAATGAGCGACCATTTATAATAGATGCGAAAGGTAATATGATATGGTGGTGATTACCAAGATATTAACAGTTAATACTTTGGTTATTTGTGTAGTGGAAACAGATAGAGAGTAACTAATGGAAATGGAAATCAAAGGGAACAATAAACATCCCAACTCTTGCAAAGCTGATGCCTTTATTGCCCCCCCTTCCATTCTCTAAGTATAACCTTAAAAAATGTACAATGCAAAGATAAATATTAAATAATATGATTACTCAATCACTCTATAAGATATTGAGTAGGATAAAAATAAAAATTTTAATGATTGAATTTATTATCTTAAAATTTTGCTCTTCCAATTAATATACGACTTCAAACATATTTATAAGAATGGAATTAATTATTAATTGAAGATATTGAAACTAATCATTTGACAAGTGATTTTAGTTATAAGTAAACATTTTATTAATTGAATTATGAAAAGAAAAATAATTACAGTTGTGATGCTTTTTAGCATATTATTTTCAGTAACCATTGCCGGCAAACAGAAGCATTGTGACCTTTTGGCTTTAAATGTGGAAGCATTTACAGAAGATGTTACAGACGGAGATTACGGTTCATATTGTAAGTATATGGATAAAATCCTGCAATGTACTAATATAGGCGTTGAATATCAAAGTAAAAAGTGTACGACAGATGGACAACTAACTGCAGGAAGCGCCAATTATGGATCCGTTACATTTACTGGCCATTTTGTAAAGAATAAAACATATTCTGTGGTTTTTGCAAAATATAACTTAGTTGACTGGCAAGATGGCTGTGCACCAGATGATGGTGGAAACTGGTGTACAACTGCAGATGAGAGCAATCATTTAAAAATGAAAAAAACAGACAAGCAAAATTAACACTATTATGAAAGTAAAAAAAATTACGTTATTCTGCGTTTTATCCTTCTTATTGCTTTTATTTATAAACGTGCAATTTAGCCCTAAAAAAGCAATTGTTGCTAATAATATTGAAGCATTATCTGATGACAATGGGGATTTTGACACACAGCAATGTCGTGATTCTGGAGGTATCCCAAATGCTGTAGAATCTAAAATTGACAATTCAGATACCTTTTACGGTATGGTTAAATGCAAAAAAAACAAGTTGGAATTTATGAATGGTACCTTACAAGGTAATTTTACCAACCGAAAATGGTATGGCGGATGGTATTGTGGTTATACAGCCATAAGTCAGGAAAATAGTTGTTGTTATTGGCAAGGAGTAGAATTGTATGCAACTGATGAAAGTGGAATAAAGCAAACATATCGGTTAACACAAACAAATCCTTACAGTAATTATCAGTAATCCATTATACCCAAGGAGAATGCTCCTTGGGTATATGTCCTATTCATTTTTAAAGAAAATTTATATATAAAATTATTCTAAAGACAATATGAAACGTTATTTCCCCCCCCTTTGTTTTCTTTTTATGATTGCAACACAATTCTCTTGCACAGAAAAAGAACTTGATGATAATACACCTATTGTAACGGGCTTCGATCAATTTGTGGAAAATGATGAAGCTTTTGAAATAATAGATCTAAATATCATTGAATTGTCACCAGAAAAAGATGTTCTCCTGTCTAGTATAGAACGTGTAGCATTTACGGACTCTATTATTATCGTTAAATCTGATCATAATCTTTTTTCTTTTGATCTGAAAGGAAAGTTTCTTAATAAAATCGGTAATAGAGGACGTGGTCATGGAGAATATGTTGACTTATATTCATTCTTTATAGATAAAGAAAGGAAGGAAATCTGTATAGTTGATCAATATTCGCGTTCTTTTCTTTATTATAATTATAAAGGATTGTTCTTGCGTAAAGAAGTGTTTGATAGCAATGATTATTGTATGATGCAAGCTTCAGTTTATTTGGGCTCAGACAAAATGTTATGTCAAAATTATATTTTGAAAGATTTTAAAAATTATCTCTTTTCTGAGTATGATATTCAAAAGAAGACATATTACAATGTGATGCCGACTAAACTAAAGACAATTAATACAGCAGAATCATTTGGTGGCACTTGTTTCTCCGTTAGGAAAGACGACATTAAATTAATAGCACCTTTCGAGAATACCATTTACAAATATAAAGAAAAAAAAACAGAGCCTTTTCTACGAGTTGATATACCTAAAAGTAGAAGAATACCTAAAAGAACAATAAAACAAATTATAAAAAAAAGGTCATTTAATTTTTTCTCAAAAGTACAGTTGTTTACAGAGAACTATTTTGCCGGTTTTAATGACATATTTGAAACCGACGATTATATTTTTTTGAATGAATTACCTGGTGCAACTTTCTTCATTATTAATAAAAATAAATTGACTGGAACCTATCATGAGTTCCTTCCTGCTTTTGATGAAGAAAAAGAAGAGCAAGAGAGATTCAAGACAATGCCGTTGATTAACATAAGAATGTCAGTAGATAATAAACTCGTTGGTTTTGGGGATTATTGGACCATGGAACGATATTTTTCTCTCTTTCCGGATGATTGTTGCGATAAATGGATGATATTATTCAAGGATTATTTCAATCATTTAGATAAAGAGTCTAATCCATGTCTGTTATTATATGAATTATCATTAAAATAATTTGTTACAAAAAAATGAAAAGACAAGTTTTAGTGTTAATATTTCTAATTATTGCATCAATACTTTGCTTTGGTTGCTCCAACTCAAGAAAAAGAGAGGTAGTTCATTCCATTCGAAAATTTAATGGTAAAACTGTCCTAATTGTAGATTCTGTTTATTATGATAAAAATGGTCGTTTTTTCACCAGGAATAGTAATGAATATTTGATTGTTTCTTATTATGATACTGATATTTGTTCCGAGTGCACCATAGATGGCCTGCTAAAATGGCAAAAAGAACTTGATTCTATTTTTAATAGTTCATTTGCGCCATTATTTCTATTGTTTCACTCACCATTGGATGTCTTCTCTGAGATTGTAAGTCATTTATCTAAAAACGGTTTTAGATACCCAATCTATTATGATCCCGAAGGCTATTTTATCAAAGACAATCCGTGTATACCCGAAGATCACTTTCTCCATACATTTTTAATAGATGAAAATAACAAGGTTATATTATCAGGTATACCAATTAAAAATGAAAGATTATGGCAATTGTATGTGCAAACAATCATGGATAAAGAAAAAAATGAATAATTGAGTCATTAGCTCCATAATGTAAGAGAATATGATTTCCTTAAATGACCGTAAAATTTTTTATTTATCAAACGCGTTTATTTTGATTATCTTAATATTGACGTGTTTATCTTTTATACCCCACTACCATAATGTTAGTTATTTTGTAAACTACTACAAAATAATATCATTTTTTTCCATTTACTATTTGTTCGTTCTATTAAGATTCATTTGTCCTAAGATAATGCGATATCTACCAATTTCTATAGTCTTGATTATGTGTATAATTGAATTCTCAATTATTCTAACTCAATTATTATTTGAATCTAATATCAAGAATCATTTATATCTGATAAGTGGATCGTATCATAATCCAGCACCATTAGGCGGTTTTTTGGCTATTTCGATAAGTATTCTATTTGCCACTAAAGATTATTTGAAGGATAATAGAATTATATATTTTTTAATGACGTTCGTTATTTATTGTTCAATTATTATACTTCCTTCAACCATGAGCCGAGCAGCTATTATATCACTTTTGGTAAGTTTTTTTTTATGGAGTATTAACACCAAACAAAACACAGTTCTTATACTAAAAAAACACAAATATTCACTAATAATTGCATCTTTATTGTTAATTGTAGTTTTATATTTAATAAAAAAACCATCAGCAGATGGCCGCTTCTTTATGTTTCTAATTAGCTTCAGAGCATTGAAGAAAAGTCCTTTTTGGGGTAATGGTTTAGGTACATTTGCAGGATTACAAAGCCAAGAGCAAGCATTATATTTCAAACAAGCAATGACCAGTATCAACGATAGTCTTGATTTAAATCATGTTAATGAAACTTTTAGAATGGTTGCAGATAGTTGTTTTTTGTCTTTTAACGAGATAATGAAAATAGGAATAGAACAGGGATGGATAGTTATGCTTTTGTTTATCCTACTTCTTTTGTTGTTATTAATATATTCATTTGTCAGTGGAAACAGTTATTGTTATGGTTTGTTAACGTTAATCTTATTTTCTTGTTTTTCCTATCCATTTTCCATTTGGTCTTTTTTATTGATTTTAGGAGCTCTGATTGCATTGTGTGTAATACCACTAGAGGATGTAGTTTATAGACCATTAATGGATTATTTTTTCATTGGTTTTATGTTTGCTTTAACTTTAGTTGTTTTAGGTGTTATGACACCTCATTTCTGCAAAATACACAATAGTGAAAAACAGTGGGAACTTGAACCATCGTGGTCTTCTTTGGAAATGTATGATTGTACAGTAAAACTTTGCGATGAATTATATGAGGATCTTTCATATGATTACAAATTTATGTTTGATTATGGGAAAGCATTAAATAAAATATCGGAATATGATAAAAGTGATTCTATTCTCCGCAAAGGATTAGAATTATGTGGTGATCCAATGTTTTGGAATGTTATGGGTAACAATAGTATTGCACGTGGAAGATATCGTGAAGCAGAAGAAAGATATATGAATGCATTTTATATGGTTCCCAATCGTCTATATCCATTATATCTTCTTGCTAAACTATATTATCAAGAATGTGATACAGCACGTTTTCTTAAAATGTCCGAAAAAATAGATTCTTTCAAACCGAAAGTGGAATCAGCCACAACTAATCAATTTCGTCAAGAAATAAAAGATCTTAAGATTACCTTTTTAAAACAATAAAAAAACATGGCAATTCATGCTGAATCAGATGGTTATAAAGACCAAATACATGCGAAACCACCTGTATTTGATAGAACTGTTAATGTCATATGGTGGGCGTTTATTACTATAATGTCTATTGGCTTCTTACACTATGGTCGACGCATTTTTTTATCAGAGCGCTTTATCATACCAACAGAGTCAATGAAGCCTACTCTTGTGCCTGGCGATAAGGTATGGGTTAATAAGTTGCTTTATGGCGCAAGAATATATAAGTCCTTTGATTTCGAGGATCATGCGCCACTCAAATGTTTCCGAACTCCAGGATTTAGAAAAATACGACCAGGTGATGTAATCTGTTTTAATTTCCCTCTCGGATATAATGAATGGACTGTTATAGATTTCAAAATTAATTATGTTTACTGCAAACGTGTGGTTGGCACTCCAGGTGATACTATAGGTGTAAAAAATGGGATTACCTGGAACAACAACTATTCCGGTACGATTGGTGTATTAGAGAATCAACTTGCCATACAGAACACGCCAGACAGCATTCTATGGCGTACGACGTTGATGGCAACGATGCCATTTACCAGACCAATGTGGACAATAAAGAATTTTGGGCCGCTATATATTCCGGAAAAAGGAGTTACCATAAAACTGGACTCTATAGGACGTGCCATTTATGGCCCTGTAATAGAATATGAGACAGGGGCATGGCCTGACAGTGATGTTACGAGCCACACTTTCCAGCATGACTACTATTTTACTTTTGGTGACAATAGTATGAAATCTCAGGATTCACGCTATTGGGGATTCATACCCGAGGATTTTATAATAGGTATTGTGGGAGGAAAAAAAGTAAAGAACAAGCCTGTTCAATTGACAATTGATAATTGACAATTATGACTACAAGTATAAGAAAAGAAGGGGTTAAGGCGGTATTACTGACTATTGGGGCAGCATTTGTTATAACAGGTTGCTACAGCACCACGGACGGAGTAATCTCCGTACGCCGTGACACAGTGAACGTGGGCCGTGCAATTGTGGGTGATTCCGTATGCGCCACGTTCAAGTTCAGGAACAACACCTACGCTACGCAAACGATAACATTCCTGCCGGAATGTGACTGCACTACGGTAAGCACTGAGAGCATGGAGTTAGGGCCGCATAAGCGCGGCAGCATTGAAGCGAAGGTTGCAGTGGAATCACCAGGAGAGTTTACCAAATACGTGTATGTACAGGCTGCCGGTGGTGATGTGTTCTTTAGTGTTGCCATAAAAGGACGCGGCAAGTGAGAGACTCAGACTATAGTATAAACCAATAAAGAGACATAACATGAAACTACCCTCTCCAAAGATACTGCTGTATATGGGGTTGATGGTGCATTCGGTTTGCCCGGCGCAGGTTGTAGGCCCACGCACGCTAACCATGCAGCAGGTGGTGCAGCTGGCGCAAGAGAACTCCATATCGGCCATGAGTAACCGCAACACGTTTGCGGCGCAGTACTGGAGCTACCGTTCATACAGGGCGGAACTGCTGCCATCGCTCAACCTTAGTGCCAACCTGGCGCAGTTCAACCGCTCACTTGTACAGTTGCAGGATTATCAGACCGGAGCATTGAGCTACCGCGCCAACTACAATATGAGTAATGATGCCACGCTCTATTTCAGCCAGAACGTACCTTGGACTGGTGGTACCGTTTCACTTTCCACAAGCCTGCAGCGTCTGGACCAATACAGCCCGGCTCGTCTTACCACCTATTACGCCCAGCCGGTGTATCTTTCATACATGCAGTCGTTGTGGGGCTATAACCGCTTTAAATGGAACAAGCAGACCGAGCCTAAACAGTATGAGGTGGCCAAGCGCCAGTACATAGAGAATATGGAGCAGGTGAGCCAGACCGCCGTGATGTACTTTTGGAACTATGTGAGCGCCCGTGAAAACTATGAGCGTGCCGTAAAGAGCTTTGAGGACAGCAAGCGTCTGTTTGAGGCCGGACAGACACGTTTTGCCATGGGAACCATCACCCGGGACCAGCTGATGCAGATAGAGGTGAGTATGCTTAACGACTCCCTTTCCTTGAGTTCAGTGCAGGTAAACCTACGTTCTGCACTCAACCGCCTCTGCTCATACATAGGGTACAATGAGGATACGGAACTGAATCTTCAGATTGATTATGAGATACCTGATATAACTCTTGATTATGATGATGTGCTGGAGCGTGCGCTTGAGAACTCATCGTTCCGATTGAGTCAGGAGATAAATTATATCGAGACTGACAGAAGTATTGCACAGGCCAAGTCAAACCGTGGCATATCGGCAAGCGTGAACGCAAGGTTCGGTATGTCGGGCAGTGCAGACAGATTGGGCGACACATTCGTGCAGTTAAAGGATCAGGAGGTGGTGGGTATATCACTGAGTATACCTATTGTAGATTGGGGGCTGGCGCGCGGTCGTGTACGTATGGCCGAGGCACAGGCCCAGACTACCCGCAACCGTCTGGAGCAGTCTATGATTGACTACCGCCAGGACCTGCTTACACAGGTTATGCAGTTCAACAACCAGCGCAGCCAGTGTGAGATTGCGGCACGTGCCGCACAGTTGGCCGAAGACAGTTACCAGCTGGCACTACAGAATTTTGGCAGCGGTTCTATGACAATGACTCAGCTGGACCAATTGAAGCAGAAGCGTGACAACGCCTTGAGCAGTTACGTGAGCAATGTGGCAAATTTCTGGAATTACTACTTCGGGATACGTAAGACCACTCTCTATGATTATGAGAATGGCATTGATATAAGTGCGGAGTTTGATAAAATTGTAAAATGACATGATTATGAAAGCATATAGGATTATAGGTGTTCTGGTTGTAGTAGCTCTTGTTTGCGGCTGCAAGGGTAAGAAAGAGAGTGATGCCGGTGAGGATACTACGCAGATGGCCCGCGGCAGTTACAGTGCCGAGAAGAATGTGGTCACGGTGGTGCCCCTGGAGCGCAAGGTGTTCAACAAGCAGTTGGTGTGCAACGGCAAACTGGAGGCTCAGAGCAAGGTCACCGTACAGTTTGAGGCGCAGGGCAAGATAGCACAGATAAACGTGCGTGACGGACAGAAGGTGCAGAAAGGCCAGATTATGGCGTCGCTTGATAAGGAGCAGCCACGCCGTCAGTTGGAGCAGGCCCGTCTGGCTTTTGACAAGGCCGAGATGAACCTGGCCGACCGCCTGCTTGATTACGGCTACACGCTGGCCGATACCGCCAGGATTCCTGCAGACCAGAAACGTGTCATCTATATAAACAGCGGATTCATAGACGCTCAGATGGCGCTTGATAATGCTGAGCGTACATACCGTCAGTGTGACCTTAAGGCTCCGTTCAGCGGTAAGGTGGCCAGCCTCAAGGGCCGTGTGCATGAACAGGGCGGGCAGCTGTGCACCCTGATAGATGACAGCCGTTACATAGTACGTTTCAGCGTGCTTGAGACCGAGTACAAGTTTGTACGTACGGGCCAGCAGGTGCTGGTATCGCCTTTTGTAAACAGTGACCTGGTAATTAAGGGATCGATTGTATCAATCAACCCCACGGTTGACCAGAACGGTCAGATACAGGTTACGGCACAGGTACCCGGAGCCGATGAACTTATGGACGGCATGAACGTGCGCATAACGGTTGAGAACAGCGTGCCTGACCAGCTGGTAGTACCCAAGAGTGCCGTTGTGATACGTGACAACATGGAAGTGCTGTTCCGCATAGACCCCAATACCGGTCACAGCCTTTGGACTTACGTGAACGTGCTTATGTCAAATACCACGGAGCATGTGGTTGAGCCTAACAAGGACCGTGGTGCGGAGCTTAACGTGGGTGACAAGATTATTACCAGTGGTAATCTGAACCTTGGAGATGACGCGGAGGTGGTAATTGAGAATTGAGAATTGAAAATTGAGAATTGAAAATTATCGATTACCATGTTCAAGGGATTTACAAGAAGGCCCATTGCGGTGCTTATGGTGCTGATTGCGGTAATGGTATTAGGTATAGCCGCCATACGCAAGCTGCCGGTATCGCTGGTGCCGGACATAAACATACCGCAGATTACGGTGCAGGTCACGTCACCTGACCGCAGTGCGCGTGAGGTGAATGACCTGATGCTCTCATCACTGCGCTCACAGCTGGTGCAGGTGCCTCACCTTAAGGATATAGTCTGCACTGCCCGTGACGGCGGCGGACTCATTGAGATGACATTTGACTACGGCGCCGATGCCGATTACATTTTCATAGATGTAAACGAGCGCGTTGACCGCGCCACAAGCGGCTGGGATGCCCGCGAAGAGCGCCCCATGATAGCGCGTGCCAGCGCAACCGATATTCCGGCGTTCTTTATTAACGTATCACTTAAAGATGCCGAGCATACGGGCGGTACACGCCTGCTTGAGATGAGTGACTTCTGCCGCCAGGTGATAACACGGCGTTTGGAGCAGTTGCCTCAGGTGGCAATGGTGGACATATCGGGCCTGCTGTACCCGCAGCTGCTCATTGTGCCTGATATGGAGAAACTGCGTGCCATAGGTGCCGATGAGACAGCACTGAGCAGTGCCATACAGAGTGCTAATGTGACATTGGGCAGCCTCTCCATACGTGACGGTGAGTACCGTTTTGACGTGCGCTTTGAGTCAAGTGTGGTTACACGTGAGGATGTGGAGAACGTATGGCTCAAACTGGGTGGCCGCACCTATCAGATAAAGGACTTGGCCCAGGTGCGTGAGGAGCAGCAGCGTCTTAAAGGTATGATAACCGCCGATGGCCGTCAGTGTGTGACAATGGCCGTGATAAAGCGCTCCGATGCACGCATGGCCGAGCTCCGTGATGAGATAGAGAAGCTGATGGCAGCTTTTGAGCGTGACTACCCTGATTTGAACTTCCAGATAACACGTGACCAGACGGAACTGCTGGACTACTCTATAAACAACATGGTCAAGAACCTGCTGTTCGGTGCCCTGTTTGCCTGCATTATCATATTCTTCTTTATGCAGGATGTGCGCAGCCCGCTGCTGGTGGTGATAACCATTCCTACGGCGCTGATACTGTCATTCCTGTTCTTCTATGTGCTGCACATATCCATAAACATCATTTCGCTGTCAGGACTGGTGCTTGGTTTGGGTATGATGGTGGACAACTCCATCATTACCATAGACAATATCACTCAACGTTGGAATAAAGGCGAGTTGCTTGAGGATGCCTGCATGTATGGCACGCAGGAGGTGTTCACTCCCATGCTCAGCTCAGTGCTTACCACATGCGCCATTTTCATTCCGCTTATATTTATGAGCGGTATAGCAGGTGCGCTGTTCTATGATGAGGCTATGGCAGTGACCATCACTTTGCTGTCGGCCCTTATCATGTCCGTGCTGGTTATTCCGGTATTCTACTACAGGTTCTATAGGAATCAGCCGTGCTTTACGCCAAATAAGTTTATCAGCAAGATAAGCGTGGGCAACATGACTGCCGGCTATGACAAGATTCTGGGCTGGTTTTTCCGCCGCAGGGGTGTGATGTGGGGCATTTTCGGTGCCGCTGTGCTGCTGATAGGAGTGCTGTTCATAAAGCTGGACAAGCAGAAACTGCCGGCACTGTCACACAGCGATACACTTATAAACATTGAGTGGAACGAGCGTATTCCCATAGAGGAGAACAACCGCCGCTGCGAGAAGATCATGGCCCGGTTCCCCGATATGGTGGAGCAATACACCGCTATGACCGGAGCGCAGCAGTTCGCGTTGTCACATACCCGCGAGACAGGCCTGTCGGAGGCTATAATCTACGTGAAGGCGGGCAGTACGGATGATATTGACCGTTTTGAGCAGGAGGCACGTGACTTTATAGACCGTGAATGGCCGGAGGCTGTACATAGCAGCCAGGCATCGGGTAACATATTTGATATGCTGTTCCAGGACAAGGAGGCACCTGTTGTGGCACGCATAAAGCGTACCAACGGCCTGACACCGGAACCGGATGAGCTTACCACTTTGCTGTTTGCGCTGCGGGAGGCGTTGCCGCAGGTTTATATCCCGCAGCCCGAGTGGAACGAGTACATTGAGCTTATCACTGACCCGGAGCGTCTGGCCCTGTATGATGTAAGCTTTAGCCAGATAATGGGTTACCTGCAGAACTCAATGAACGCCAGTTCCGTGCTGCGCATAAGCAAGGGTGATTTCTCCATGCCGGTGGTGATAGGTGTGGGTACAAAGGAGGCCAAGGACCTGATCCAGGGCAGTTACATTGAAACCCGTGGCGGACGCGTGCCATTAGAGATTCTGCTCAAGGAGACCCGTAACCGTGACCTCAAACAGATTGCAAGCGGCGTGGATGGGGAGTTCTATCCTCTTGAGCTGAACCTTAAGGGACGTGAGGCCCGTGAGGCAATGGAGAAAATACAGAACGTAGTTCGCCAGGATGACCGGTTTGACGTGAGCTTTAGCGGCACTTACTTTACCAACCGCGAGATGATCAAGGAACTGTGCGGCGTGCTGGTAATATCCATCCTGCTGCTGTTCTTTATACTGGCAGCGCAGTTTGAGAGTCTGGTGCAGCCGTTCATAATACTGAGTGAGCTTATTATAGACATATTTGCGGTGATGGGCATACTGTGGCTTTTTGGCGAGAGCCTGAACCTGATGTCCATGATTGGTATGGTGGTTATGTGCGGTATTGTTATCAATGACTCCATACTTAAGGTGGATACCATTAACCGCCTGCGTGAGAAGGGCTACGGTCTTAAGCGCGCCATTCTGGAAGCCGGCAGCCGCCGACTCAAGGCCATCATCATGACCTCACTGACCACAATCCTGGCCATAGCCCCGTTCCTGGTGCGCGGCGATATGGGCAGTGACCTGCAATATCCTCTGTCTTTGGCCCTTATCAGTGGTATGATAGCAGGAACCTTTGTCAGCGTATTCTTTGTACCTCTTGCTTATTACGTAATCTACAAGCGCACTGACCGATGAAAAGCCACGCCTTCTCCATCATCCTCATCATGATTGTGCTGGCTTTGATCGGCGCAGTCTGCATCCCTCTGCTCAACGTGCAGTACAATCCGGTGCAGGAGAACAGGAACCTGTCCGTGAGTTTCAGCGGACAGGGCTCGGCGCGTGTGATAGAGAGTGAGGTGACATCGGTCATAGAGGGTGCGCTTAACACCGTTGAGGGCGTAAGCAACATATCGGCCAACTCATATCAGGGTGGCGGTTACATAAACCTGAGCTTCAAGAAGGGCACCAATATGGAGACCACGCGCTTTGACGTATCAACCCGCCTGCGCCAGATACGGTCCAAACTGCCGGAGGGTACCAGGGTGAGTGTGAGCGGTTCGGCCGGAGGCGGAGGACGCGGGAAGCAGCGCATACTGCAGTACACCATCAACGCCGATATGCCCGCCACGGAGATTGTGCGTTATGCCGATGAGCACCTGGTCACTCCGCTCTCCAGGATTGAGGGTGTGGATGGCGTGGAGACATCGGGGGCCATGCCGTTTGAGTGGGTGCTTACGTTTGACCCCAACTCTCTGCGTGCCGCGGGGCTTACCCCGGGCAGTCTGAGCCAAGCCCTGGGGCGTTACTTCCAGAACAACATTGTGGGTACGGAGGTTATGGAGGACCGCCTGATGCTGGTAAAACTGCGCACGCCTGACCTGAAAGGTAATCTGGAGCAGATCCCGGTGAGCAAGGAGGGTGACCGTCTTTACCGTATGGGAGATTTTGCCACAGTCACATATCAGGAGCAGACACCAAGTTCTTACAACCGCATCAACGGCCTTAACACCATAAACCTTACGGTCTATGCTCAGGATGAGATAAACACCATAACTGTGACCGATGCGGTAAAAGAGCGTATGAAAGAGCTTAAGGCCGCTCTACCGGACAGTTATGCGGTAAAATTGAGTTATGATGCATCGGAGTATCTGAACAATGAGATACAGAAGATATTCCTGCGTGCGGTTATGTCACTGGCTATTCTGCTATTGTTTGTGCTGGCGGTCAGCCGCAGTTTCCGGTATCTCACAGTGATAGGACTGACCATCATTGTGAACCTGCTTAGTGCAGTCATATTCTACAAGCTGTTCGGGGTGGATATTGAGCTATACTCCATGGCGGGTATAACGGTATCGCTCGGCATTATCATTGATACGGCCATTGTGATAGCGGACCACTACACATATTACGGTAACCGCAAGGTTATGTTCTCCATCACGGGTGCGCTGCTTACCACCATAGCGGCTCTGCTGCTGGTGTTCTTCCTGCCGGAGAGTTCAAGGGCCAACCTGACGGATTTCATCTGGGTGATTGTGATTAACCTGACACTCTCAATCCTGATTGCGTTCCTGTTTGTGCCGGCACTGCTTGAGTATTTGCCGCTTAAAAACAAGGGTGTGGTAAGGAACACCATGAATCGCCGTCGCCGTCTGGTGCGCCGCACGGCACGCTATGAGCGTGTCGTGGCCTGGAGCCGCAGCCACAGGTGGATATACATAGTGGCTATACTGATGCTGTTTGGCATACCTATACAATTGCTGCCTGGTCAGGTAAAGCATAAAAACATGGGCAAGTGGGAGAATGAGACCAAGGGCGGACTGGTGGGCCTGTACAACAAGACCATAGGCGGCAAGTGGTACCAGCGCAACAAGGCGTGGTTTGAGTACCCGCTGGGCGGCACGCTTAACCTGTTCCAGAAACACTCGGGTGGCAGGATGTCATTCAACCGTGATGAGGAGCAGAGGGAGGTTGTGCTTAATGTACGTGCAAACCTGGCCGAAGGGCAGAACGTGCAGCAGCTGAACGAGATTGTAAAGGAGATGGAGAACTGGCTACAGCAGTATGATGAGATAAGTGACTTCTACACCAGTCTGTCAGGGACATCGGGCTCAATAGAGATTCATTTCAAGGATGAATACCAGAAGACCAGGTTCCCATACGACCTGAAACAGCGGCTCTGGGGTAAGGCCATACGCTACGGCGGTGCCACCTGGAACATCCCGGCACTGGATGAGAATGACCAGAACCTGAGCAACAGCGTCTACAGGACCAGTTGGTCACACAGCATACAGCTTTACGGCTACAACTATGACCTTCTGTACCGTTTTGCCGAAGAGCTTATTGACACGCTCAAACAGAACCGCCGCGTGAACGGTCAGGCCGGATTCTCGGCGGGTGGGTACGGCTCTTACGTGAACAGCGAGTTCTATATGGATATTGACCGCGAGAGGATAGTGCGCAGCGGCACCAACCTGAACCGTTATTTCTCATACCTGGGTGAGCAGCTGTACAACAGCAGTTCAGGCAGGGTGTATGACGGACGTAGCTACACACCGGTGCGTGTCATGTCGGCCGACAGAGACTACTATGACTTGTGGCATATACGTAATGACATGGTGCTGATAGACAGCGTGAACACCCGTCTTAATGACATAGGCTCCATAGAGAAGCGGCGCACGGGCCTTAACATTCAGCGTAACAACCAGGAGTACGTGATTGCCGTGGGGTATGAGTTCATAGGGTCGTGGGACCTGCAGAGCAGTATGGAGCAGGAGCAGATAAAGCGGCTGAACGAGACGCTGCCCATGGGGTTCCGCGCCGGAGGCGGTGGCGGCTACGGGTGGTGGAACGAGCAGAAGCAGCGCACGGTGCTGATATTCGTGGTGGTGCTGGTCATCTTCATGATCTGTGCGTCGATGTTTGAGTCACTGCGCTTGCCGTTGGTGATTGTGCTATTGATTCCAGTCAGTTTCATAGGGTTGTTTATAGCCTATCCCATATTCGGGGTGTCATTCGGGCAGGGCGGTTTTGCCGCCATGATTATGCTGTGCGGTATCACGGTCAATGCTGGGATATATCTTACCAGTGAGTACCGCACCATCGCGGGGGCATCGGGCCAAACAGGGCTCAAGACCTATATCAAGGCGTATAACCGCAAGATTGTGCCTACCATGCTTACCATATTGAGCACAGTCTTGGGGCTTATTCCGTTCCTGTTTGACGGGCGGCAGAGCCAGTTCTGGTTCAGCTTTGCGGTGGGTGTGATGAGCGGCATGCTGTTCTCTGTGATTGCCATTGTTATGGTGATGCCGGTGTTCTTCCCTATGGAAAATAGGAAAAAGAGAGAGTGGAGGCTGGTACGGAGGATTGGAGGTTTGCTAAAGAGAAAGGATGTTCAAATGCTGACTGATTGTTGAGTTATGATGGATTATTGTCTTGCTTATTTGTACTGGACGGTGCAGGTTGAACCTGTAGCCTTAATTGCGACAGTATCTTTTTTTACTGTTATTACACTTGTGGGGATTTTTAGCATCCGGAAGAAGGAGGCAAATTATACAAGTGGCCTTTCAGATAAGTATCATGATGTTAAGGATGAAGCGTATCATGAAACTGCAGAACAGAAGAAAGTGATAGACTACAATGGTATGTTTGATGAATTCAGACATTCAAGACTTTATGCTGAGATTGTTGTTGCACTGGCCGCAGATGATGAGATCCAAGAACAGAACCTGACAGACTTGAAGAAGGTGTTATATGAGTTTTTTATTGAGTTCAGGCTGTATCTGTATGAGATAGGGCCCAAACTGTCTGATACGGATATTGACTTATGCATATTAACTCTGGCGGGCATTAAGCAAAAGCATATGAATAAACTGATTGGGATTTCTCCATCGGGAATACGGCTGAAGAAAAAGCGTATTAAGGAGAAAGTGCCGGCGCGGGTTTATTGGAATATTTTTGGGGTTGAGCATTGTATTTATTGAGGGGGGGGATGAGATGTGACTTGTGGAGGAGAAGAAGTATCTGATTACTTAAATTATTTCTCTAAAAAGGATTATTCCTACATTTTTAAATATACAAACATCTAATAAATAGAAATATGATAAATGATGAATGGCCAATATCGCCAACATTTCTTAGCCTGAGAGAGAATTGTCATGAAGATACTATCAAATGTAACAGAGATGGGATTTATTATCCTGATTATTTACGTGGATTTATTGCTGACTTATCCCGAGATAAGAGTATTCAAAATGCATTATCATTATTCCAGTTTGTTCCAGCTGATTTTAAGCCTTTAGATACGAATAGTGGCGAAGGAGTATCAATCATTTGGAATGAACATATAGAAGCTAAAATAAAAAGTATTTTGGGCGACCGAAAAATAATCAGGATAGATAGTGGTACTTTTATCCAAAATGGAAGAATATGTGACTCCTTTAGGGACGTGGTTATAAAGCAAACTGTTTCAAAAACGATAGTAATGTCGCGATATTTGCAAAAGAGGTGTTAAACAATTATGATCCAAATACAACTGAATATTTAGAGGAACTGAAATCAATAATATGTGATATCAATAATGATAAAGAAATTAAAAATAAAATAAAGTGGGAAGAATATGATTCTAACAATACAAAAAGATTTTACATTCATTATACATGCCCTTATTCCTTATTTGAAGAGTATGTTTTCCCAATATATTCTCAAGGCCGTTTAATAGCATGTCTTATGCTTGGACAATTGGCAAGAGAGAACTTTGATAAAGAAGAATGTTTTGCTGACTATAGACATGAAATGTCTACTTATATAGATATTGAGAAAACAGTAGAAACAATAAAAGTATTAGATAATACAAAATGGAACAAAAGATTAGATACGATAATTTCCAGAATAGAGACTTTTGAAGAACGCTTAACTGAACATATAAACTCAAAAAACACAACATACATAAACACAAAATTTGAAGAAATAGAACATCAGTTTCGAGAGGGAGTTCGGAATATCAGCATCAAAAAACAAAATATTACTTCAAAATTTTCCTATATCTTGAATAATGCCTTTGATAATATACGAAAGTACTTTGATGTTGGTAACGATGGTTTTATTAGCATGTTTGCTATACCTATTGACATTAGCCATAATGAATTGTTTCCAATAGGTTGGTCTGGTTTCTCTTTTGACGGAAAAGATAAAGTACAGTACTCTTTTAGCTTTAAGCAGTTAAAAGGGTTAGATGAATCGGAGTCAAAACATAATGATCTTATTTTAGCAGCAGCAAGCGAACCTATCAGAAAAAAATATGATTTCAATAAAGATGTATTTTTCTATAGAAAGCAAGTTGACGAAGAGGTTGCTTACATTGTGTGGAAACGCCATAGTAGCAAATTGATGAAATATAAAAATGAAAAGTATTTTGATGAATATAAGAAAGCTCTGAGAAATTTTTATTCTCTTGTTTTTGAATGCTATTCTTATACCCATGAAGAAAGAATAAAATTATTACTAGAAACGATAATAAGAGAATGCGCCCATGAATCCGCCCATTTCATTTTGCCAGCAATAGACATACTAGATAAGCACATAAACATGGTACCAGCACAAATGATAAATAGAACAGATTTAAAGCATTATTATAATTATGAATTAATACCATTTGAAAACAACAAAAATAAAATTAAGGAATTACTATATCAGCTTAAAGATATCTATATACGACCACCTATAATTTTTTCTGATAATCTTCAAATTAAAAAAGAATACAAATCAATTACTCTCTTGTTTTATAAACTGAGAGATATGCGAGAAGAAAGAGCAAAAGATTCCCACAAAAGTATACAATATGGAAACATAAATATTAATGAGGAAATCAAGCTTGATGAAGCTTATTTCAGTCATGCCATTTTTAATTTGTTGGATAATGCAATTAAATATGGCTTTGACGGAAGTAATATTTATATAAAGATAAATGTTGATAAACAAAATGACAGATTGATTATTCAAATTGTTAGTTATGGAATAGAAATAAAAAAAGAAGATAAGATATACAACCTGTGGGAACGAGGCGATAAGGCGTCAAGTATGGCACAAGGGGAAGGCATTGGTATGTATATCGTAAAAAAAATTTGTGAGGCACACAACGGGACAATTACACATAAGAGCGAACTATTGAGTATTTATAATATTCCTGTTTTATTTAATTATAAGTACAAACGAGAATTAGCAAAAGATTTTTCACAAGAAGAAATAAAACAGTTTGATTATGAAATAGAGCGTCTTTCTAAATCAACAGAAACCGAAGTAGTGAACGATCATAAATATATTAATTATGCCTATGTTTTTGCTACACGAATTAAAGAACCCACATTTAGGAACACTTTTATTATTACGTTACCCTTACATTGATATTTTGTATTATGGAAAGAAAAAAGATATTGCTTGTAGAGGATGATAACAGTATCTTAAGGATGCTTGAAGAGGCTATTGATCCTTATTCTGAGATAATAAGGGTCAGGGCTGTAGATGAAGCTCTTGGGGCATTTAAAGAAAATGGTCCATTTGACTGTTTCATTGTTGACCTACAGATAGTGCCTAAGGGATTGGCATTTGATAAAATGGTCGATTATCAGAATAGAGAAGGATACGCATTTTTACTAAAAATCTGGGAAGGAAAAAGCCAAGAAGAGATATCAAAATTAAAAGCCAAGACTATCATCTGTTCTGGATTTATAGAAGATTTTAAAAAAGAACATACAGATGACATAAAAGGCTTATTATTAGTTGATAAAAACAAAGATCTTAATAAACTCAGTTTATTTGTTAATAGAATTGTAGAAAATGACAACCAATAAATTTAAAATCATAACATTCTTTGTACTACTCCTGATTGTAGTTATGACATCTGTTGTTATTTGTGATAGATACAACTTTCATAAGAATATAATTAGAACTGCTAATTACTGCATTGAATTAATTATTAATGAACAATCAAAGAAAGTAACAGATCACAATCCAAAATGTAATGCAGACTCTAATCTCTGTATAAGCAAAGAATTCCAGCAATTTGACAATTCTTTAGACCTTAAATACAATCATAATAAACAAATTATAGATAAGTATGATTATAATAAAGAATTATTGGAAGTTCTAGAGAAAAGTGATGGGTTACTAAGTGCAAATGGCTTGACATTTCTAGCGACCTTGATAGTTGCACTCCTCGCAACACTGTTATTCTATAGATTGGATGCCATGGAGAAACTGGCATCAGATACAACAACAATGAACAAAGAAATAAAAGATAAACATGATATAATTGATAAGGCAATTAAAGGTATAGGAGTATTTAATAACAAAATCAACACGTACTATAATCATACTGTTAAATACGATTATCTGCAAATTAGAATTGAAAGTATATATAATCTATCTATTATAATAGGGAATGTCGTGATGGCCCTATCCCCTGATAATCTGAAAGAAAAAAATGAATCTATACTAGAGCAAGTAGGCGTTTTATGTCATCGCTTGACAAAAATGTGTAGACAGATAGAAATACAATTACATGATCCAAAGAATAGGTTAGATTTTGTAACTCAGGAAGAGAAAAATATACTTTACACATATATTGAAGATTCGTTAGGAGAATTGGAAGGGAATAAGACTACAGCTAAGCAGATCAAAAATTCAAAATTAAATAATTTGATTCAGAATCAAATAGATGGAGTTAACAATATAAAAGAGATACTTAATGATGTTGAAATACAGTCATTTGATTTAAATTCTTAAACAAATTAATTCCACTAAATGGAAGATATTATTTTGACATCATTTGTTATTACTAAAACAATTTAATAACTATTTGTTGTAAAAACAGACAGACAACAGTTTTTGCCTTTACCAAACTGACGTGGACGGAAATTATGAGAATGATTACATAAATAAGAGTGGAAATCCTCGATGATAGTTCCCGACTGAAGATGCTCCAATGGAGTGAAATCTATATTAGAACGAGCTTATTAGATAGAAAATATATATCTTTAACGATTCGAACGCGGAAATCAACAGGTATAATTCAACGCTTCGATCCTTTTGATAACTATAAACAAGAATCACTAAGATAATTAGGCAACAATGGATTATAGCGAACATTACAGAATAGCAAGAATGACTGCACTTTCGCAGGGCATTAGACCTGATCAGTTTGAAAAAGCTGAGACATGGTATTATGACGAGACCGACAATGTGAAGCATCTGGTGTATGAGAATAAAAGGGTCAATGCTTCAGAGAACACCATTTTTGTATTAGGTGGAATACAAGCGGAAGATAGTATTACTGATGATGAATTGCATTCATTCTTTGGGAAAGAACCAGGAAAAGAATTGAAAGCAAATAAAGATTTAAGAGGAACATTCAGTGAGATTTTAAGAAAAGAAGCATTTTCAAATACATTAAAAATACTTGAGGAGAAAGGATGGAACATCCATTTTATATCAGTACAGGTTTGGTATTATGGTTTTGTAGATATAGTTGATTCCATTAATGATGATATAAATGTTTCATTTGCTTTAAAGGCAATCCTTTATAAAATATTGAAAAGTAGCCCGGATGACACGGTGAGAATTTTTGGACGCTTTCATTATCCTAACATAAAGGATAAAGATAAGAATGCCTTTCTTGATGAACTAATAACACTGTCTTCAAGGTTTGTTGCATCTAATCCGAATGTAAATGATGAGATGATGACTAACATATTGATTGACAAACTCGAAAAGGCAAAAACTAAAAAGCAGTTGTTTTTTATTCAAGATGAAACGCCCGATGAATGGGTGGGTAGATTTATTCAGTTCTATTCTAGTGAAATAGCTTCTTATCCTAATAAGACACTTATTCTTGATACGGAAAAACAGGTAGAGAAGGCACTTAAGGAAGTCTCAATTGAAGTGAATGGAAAGGTTTTGAAGAATTATAGTTTTGTTGACTCTGACAAAAATCCCATGATTCAAGTTTGTGATTATGTCGTTTCAATTCTTCGAAAATATTTCATCTTCCTGGACAGGTCTTTGAGTGAAGTTATAGCAGATATTAAACATTTTGATGAACAGCAATTAAAGAATTTAAAGTTTCTTAATCGGATTCTTAAAAGATCATTAGATGCAAATCCGCTTTATTATCACTATATCACAAGTGTAGAGATGCAGTATAACCTGAATCAGTTGATGAACATGTATTGTTAGTATTCATATTACATGGAGTTAGTTATACACGGTTTAGTTCCATTGTCATATAATTCGAGGAACGTCAATAATAAAAAGGCGTATTCTAATCGAATACGTTCTGCATTCTTGCGGAAATACAAAGGCGCAGTGCCTAGGTTTCCTGCAGATGAAGAATTATATGCCAGAGTTTACTTTTTTACGAGCGATGGGGTAAACATTGATTGTGATAATATCAGCAAACCAATCTGGGATGCTGTGAGAGGACTCGTATATGAGGATGATCGCAACATTGTGTTTAGGACCGCGTCTGTTATAGATGTAAACATACATCCTTTCAACATTATTGATACTTCTTCTATTGAAGGAGCCGTAGCAGCTGATTTAATGCAAGGCCTAGCTGCACCAGATGTTAAGTGTATGTACATAGAATGCGGACAATTTAAAGAACCCATGATAAAAATAGGAGAAACAAACATATGAAGCCATTGAATCAATATCTTTTAAAGAATTTTGAGAGAGCTACTCTTGAACAGTTAGCTGATGAATATCGCAAAAAAGGTTTTACTGTAAAAAGAGAAGTCAGAATTGGACCCTATCGAGTTGATCTTGTTGCCTCTAAAGGAGATGAGAACGTGTATGTTGAGTTGAAAACTCATAGGGAAAGTCCCGATGCGAAACGAAGGATTAAAGAGATGGCTGACTTTTTTAAGAATATTCCTAATGCAAAATTCATTGTTGTAGTCTCACGTATTCCTGAATTCAAGAAGATAGAGTTTGATGATATTGAACAAATCCTGACAGATTACTTCATCTTGAATTTTCCATCTGTACTAGATGAATTATCAACGCATACTATGATAGATGAAGTTCATGATGTTAGCATTAGCGAGATTAACATTCAAAATGGTGAGCTGGATATAGAATGTACCGGTATGGTAGGCGTAACCCTACAGTATGGCTCAGACTCTGATCAAGAACTAGGCGATGAGCCTATGTATATGTCTTTCCCGTTTAAATTTAAGGGAGTAATCGGTTATGATGGGAAGAATTACAACGTAGAAGACTGTAATGAATTAGAGATAGACACAGATGCGTATTATGAATAAAAGCAACAAAGGCTGAACTAAAACGCTTGATAATAAATCATTTCTGCGGTATGTAAGTATAATAAGCCTAGCTTAAGTTTTTCTTATTTAATAGTTTTAATTGGAGTTTGACAAAGCTCACAAGTACAGTCTTCTTTAGAAAAATGGCGAACGCCTACTACCTTTCCATGACGATTGTCAAATCTAGGCTTAATGCGGTTTAACAAGTCCGTTTCACCATTTTCCAAATAGCGACGCAGGGCCAAGGCGCAAAGGTCTGCTAATTGAATCATACCGGTAAGAGAAGAATCTACAAACAGAGGAGTCTCAATAATGTGCCTGATTTTAGTCCAGAATGTACCTTTTTTATGGAATACTTTCATCAATGAAGTTAGTTTGACACATTCGGTCAAATTATTGTCATGGATAAGTAAGCCATAGTTCGTCTCTCCTTCATGGCTAACATTGTTCAGATAATACTCAAAACGCGTAACTATCTGTTCAAACGCCTGCTCATCAATTGAATGCGGAGCTTTGGAAGGATCAAAATAGACTTTGTCTATACACTCAGCAAAAATGCGCGCGCAAGACCAACTGCCTATTGTATCGGCTACTTCACGAAGAAAGTTGATACGCTCTGAATAGGTGAGATGTATGTATGAATTTGTGTTCTCATAGTTTTTCTTAAGTTGTTTAAGAGCTTTAGAATTACCTGTCTTCTTTACACGGTATATCTCTGCTGTTCTGGCGGATAATACAGCGGAGCGTCGCTCCGAGTAGTTCATTTTATCAAAGCCATCAATCTTGGACTGCTCCAAATAAGTACGCTTAATCCAACCTGTGTGTATTTCTGCATCACCAAGATCATATTTATCCTTTATTGTGTTTATCTGTCGGTCGCACTTTTTCCAATACTTTACAGGTATAGATATTCCACAGAGTACATAGTGAGAAGTATTACCGGGAATCTGCGGTGTGCCAGATTCGTCTATATAGCAGAAATAGACCATAAAAATAGGGGCTAAAGGTATATATACAAAAAAAGCGACTAGTTTCAGGGAGAAACTCCCATGATAGAGACGCTTGGCGACTCATCCTAGACGCATTGCAAAGATAAGACAAAAATAATAAATACCAAAACTTTTTTCTTTTGTTTTATAATACCTGTATGATTTTATTTCTGAAATGAGATGAAAGGAACTTGTTTTCAATCAAATATTTCTTTAGTATCCCTTTGTATTTTGGTGTTATTTGGAAAGATTCTTTTAGTAGTTTTTTTGTGAAAGCTCCCCTTTGGTTCGAATACTCTTTGGCTACTTTTGGGAATAGTTTGGATACATCTCTTGGCATCTTTGAGTGATGCTGGTAGTTGTTCTTGTTTCTAGATGGTGGCAAGCAAATAGATCACTAGGAGCGTGATTTAAAAGGAGATATTTAATGATTGTTTTCAAAATAGGGTTATTGGTTTTGAGAATAAGGATAACTTTGCGAAATCAGGTGATGAATATATTCGAAAAACAATAGTGGTTACGTTGCTTATATATGAATGCAAGTAATATGCTTGTTGGATTATGAATTGCAATGGCGATATAGTAAAGACTAATACTATGAGGTATGAACAAGAGAAAACATCTAAAAAAGAGTTAAAAGTAGCAGAAACGCCTTTCATAACAAGAATAAGTTGAAATTTTGCACGATATTTGGATTATTATGTGGTAAAAATAATAAGATATGTCCGAAGAAACAGATATAACGTCAACGTCCTTTGAGCAGCCAATCCCTAATATGATAGGCCTGACTGTAGATTCTGCCCTGATTTACCGGTTAGGTTATGAACTAGTGGGGCGTGCAGAGACCGCTGTTTCGGAACTCATTAAGAATGCTTACGATGCCGATGCGCGTAAGGTGGAAGTCTATTTTAAAAATACAGATCAGCCAGGGGGGACCATCATCATCAAAGATAATGGTACTGGCATGGATTTTGACAAATTAAAAAATGGATTCTTAAGGATATCCACATCGGACAAGGTGGATAATCCGACATCTGAAAGATATCAAAGACCACGTGCCGGTAGAAAAGGAATAGGCCGTTTCGCGACACAGAGGATAGGAGACCAACTGACAATTATCACTAGTAAACTTGAAATGGACTACGCTCTGCAAGTGACCATTAACTGGCAGGAATACAAGCCCAATACAGATTTAGAAACAGTAATGTTTCCTATAGAAAAAGTAGACAAGAACTATGACGAAGGAACGGAATTAATTATAGCTGGTGTAAGGGACTCTTGGACTGAGAATGCGATACTCCGAGTACACCGCTATGTGATGGATTTATTCCAACCTGATTATTTGCGTAATAATGACGAGCAAAAGGAAAATACATTTGAAACGATATTCTGGAAATGGAATGAAGATAGATTTGTTGCTATTGAAAAAGGACAAGAGGATTTCTTTTCCAATGCATTAGTGACAATTGATGGTAAAGTGGAAGACAACCATCGTGGGCAGATAAGTATAAAGAGCGATTCTTTCATGATGGATGATGTGCTGAAGATGGATGTAGAGTTTCCATTACTTAAGAATGTAAGTTTTAAGGCATACTACTTCATTTATGGTAGACCGGAATATTACTCTAATGGCATATCTGCTAGTGCTCTAAAAGCAATTCAAAATGTGGCAACACAAGCATCAGGTATACGTCTTTATAGAAATGGATTCCGCGTTTTGCCATATGGCGAGCCATCAAATGATTGGATAAATCTTAATGCAAGATGGGCTGGTAGTTCTGGTATCAACATACCGTTCGGAACTCATAACCTTTTTGGTTATGTGGAGTTAGTGGACCAAGAAGGGGTTTTGTTTGATGAGACGTCCAGCCGTGAGGGATTGATAGAAAATGAAGCTTTTTATCAATTGACAGATTTTTTGTATAAGGCATTCATGATGGCGCGAAATAGAATTTCTAGTTCACAAGGATTGCTGCGTCTTAAAGAAAGCCGAGGAGCTACAGACCCTGTAGAACCTCAACCTGAAGTACAGGAAAGTGTGTTGGAGAAGATTGCACATATACGCTCATACATACAAAATAAGCGCGAACCTTCAGGTTCAGAAGAAGAATATCAGCAGAAGCGCGTAATTGATATGCTCACCGTAGTTGAGCGAGTTTTGGGTGAGTTAGAAATGCTGCGCGTTTTAGCTGGACTAGGTCTATCAATAGGCTCTTTTTCTCACGAAATGGACCAATTTAAACCATCATTGGTGGGTGACTTGACACACCTGTTAAAAAACGACATGCCGCTTAAAGATGTGGCAGAATCATTAAGTAGGCACTTGGAAACTATGTTCGCCTACACGCGCTTCTTCAACATAACTGTCTCTGAAAATTTGGACAAAAAATTGGGTCCTGTAGATGTATTCGAAATATTGGATAAATTCAGTGATACTATCAAGGATGATTTGGAACGCCAGCAAATTCATTTTGATTTTATTCCTACTGTATTTGATTTGATGGTTGGGCCAATGCACGAGTCTGAGTTAATTTCTGTATTGTATAATTTATATACCAATGCACGCAAGGCTATAATAAAGAACAATCAGCCAGGCTCTATCCTTATCACTGCCGGTATTGATGATAGAAATGTATACATTTGTTTTCAGGACAATGGAATAGGCGTTCCCGAGGAAAATAAGGAAAGAATATTCGATGCTTTCTTTACAACATCAACTCCGGCCAGTTTCAGCGCTGACGAGAAGAGCAAGCTGACGGGGACTGGATTAGGTCTCAAGATTGTTAGGGATATACTGATGACTAGAGGAGGAAAGATTTTCCTTGCCGAACCGGATAACGGTTTCAACACGAACTTTAAAATTATACTTCCAAGAGCGATATAAAAATGATAAAGTATTTATATATAGATGATGACAAGCTCATAGATTCAAAAGATAAAGTGAGTGGTTTCTCTGAAAAAGGGAGACTTGAGGTCTATGCAGAAAATAATTACCCGGATTGGAAAGAACAGATTAACCGACTTCGACGAATGGATTTCGATGGGCTGATTCTAGACCTAAAGTTGGACGAAATACCAGTTTCGAACGGAATACATGCAGACTTTCGCGGAACCAGTCTGGCGCAGCAATTACGTGATTACCAAAAAGAGGGTACTTTTCCTGCTTTCCCCATCATTTTGTTCTCAGGTGAAGAAAAGATGAAAACATCGCTGGATGCCACGGGGTTGGATCTTTTCGATATGTTTATAGATAAGGGTGAAATGAATGTTGAGGTTATGACAAACCTCCCCAATCAGCTTGAAGAACTATCTAACTGTTATAAACTCCTTAACCATAAAGAGGATGTTGTTAATATGTTACGTATAGTTTATCCGGTGGATGAGCGGTTTACTAATATGTTAGTAGATTTGCAACAAGATAATTCATCGGCCGCTTGTGTGCATTTGTTGTTACATGAGTTCATTTTGAAACCTGGATTACTTATTGACGAAAGCCTGCTAGCCGCCCGCCTAGGAGTTGATGCCAAGAAATGTGGAGATGCATGGACCTCAGTTCTTTCTCTATTTGACAAGGCACGTTATAAAGGAATACTAGGTAACGGATGGAAGAGGTGGTGGATGCGTGGCGTCAACGATATCTGGAGAGAGTTATCAGGTGGCCAATATTTACAGATGATGGATGCTAATGAACGAGTGGAAGTGCTAAAGAAAATACTAGGCACAGAAGCCATAATTCCCGCAAAAATGATGCGCTATTCGGAGAGTAGCAAGTTTTGGATGGTATGTAGAGGAACGGGCGAGGCATTGGATCCCATAGATGGCTTTGTCATTGCTGGGCAAGAGCCACATTATCCTTGGCAGGATTATTTTTATGTGAGTAAGAAGGCTGCATTCTTGAAAATTAACAATCAACGATGGAAAAATGTTGCTTCTTTTGAAAAAGTTAGATTGAAAATTCTGAAACAAGAATACGCAGGCAAGTGAAAAATGGCGAATTCTACAAGTATCAAGAATGACTTTGAAGCAATGCTCAAAGTGTTAGAGGGAATAGGCAGTCTGGATGTCCAAAATCTCTCCCAAGCTGTGGGTTATATGGATACCTACGGTCAGGACGTCGTAGTTTATGCATTTACATTGACTTTTTGGCAGATTACCCCACCTGACAACACCTTGCCTCCTGTTTCAAATATGGACATAAGGCTCGAAATGAAGGTGAAAGAGAATCTGAATAATACGTATGAGCCGTTTGATAGTGATTACGCTATGCAATTGTACCTTAGCGGTATTAAGGGCGGACAACAGTATATGTGTAGTTGGCATCTTGATTTGGACACCACAACAGATCACAGGTATATTCACCCTAGATTTCATTTGACATACGGGGGCAAAAAAATGAGAGACAAGTTAAAAGACGACAATTCAGTTTTTGGTCAGTTGCTACTACCTGTGACTCCGAGGATACCTTGTGCTCCTATGGACGGTGTTTTGGCTATAGATTTTATTCTCAATCATTTTTATAAGAAAGATGATATTGGCGATGTGTTGTCCAATAGCCAATACCGGAAAGCAGTTAAAGCATCGCAAATAAGGATATGGAAGCCTTATTACGAGTCACTTCATAGGTTCTTTGTAAGTAATGAACAGGCTGGGCTTGGCATTAAATATATGCCAAGTTTAATTATTGATTAGAATGGTTTCTTCGAATAATTATAAGTTTTCAGGTCACGAATCGTTCCCCTGTAAATCACTATGGTTGAAGAAAGGATACGATTTTGATGTGGCAGTTGGGGATTTTAATGATCCTATGGCTGTTGTGGAGCTTGGCGTAGGAAAAAATATGGTAGGCTCCATTAGGTATTGGCTCAAATCCTTTGGTCTAAACAGGGATAGTAAAACACGATGGATTGCCAACCTAATACTTGGAGATTATGGGAGAGATCCATATATGGAAGATGTCGGTACACTGTGGTTGTTTCATTACCTGCTTGTATCGACGGGTGAGGCAACACTTTATCAGTGGTTTTTCACAGACTTTCAACGAAAGAAAAGACAGTTTAAAAAGCAGGATGTTGTCTCATATGTGAAAGCAAGAATGCTAGACGTCGGTATGCTTTCTCAATTTAATGAGAATACTGTGACTAAAGATGTGGGCGTATTACTCCAAAACTATTGTATCTCCAGAAATACAAAGAATAATGAAGATTATTCTGCACTGCTACTTGACCTTAATCTGCTCAATGTTACAGGGCGGGATGAATATGCTTTTAATGAAGACGGAAGAGCCTTTTTGCCAACAGACATCTTCTTTTTTACTATCTTGATGGAGAAGGGAAATGACAAGGCCGTTGGTTTTGATGATATATTGAGACGTGTTGGTCTTATTTACTGTATGAACGAACAGGATATTGTTAACGGCCTAAAAAGCGTAGCCGAGAAGTATTCGGAATATGTTGTTTATAGTGACATTGCTGGCGTAAGACAATTGTTGTTTATGCAAGATGTTAAAACGGAAGAGGTATTGAGGAGGTATTATGAGTAAAGGAATGTTCAAATTATCATCGAATATTGCAGATGGTTATTTCGACGAAGCTAATTATATTGTTACGCCCAATGCTCGGCGCGTGGCCAGTATTATTGTCGAAGACTTTAAGGCTGGAATACACTCTTTTACTATAGTTGGAGCTTACGGAACAGGCAAGTCATCTTTCTTGTTGCAATTGGAGAAAGACCTTGAATGTGGTAAGGATACATTTGCTCTTATTAACCCGAAAATGCTGAATGATGGTGGCATCGAGATAATAAACATTGTAGGGGACTATGCAGAACTAGCTGTTATTCTGCAAGAACAGTTGAGTTTTTTATCACAGAAAGGTAGTATTCTGGATAAACTGGATAGGTATTACCAACAAATCCATAGAGATGGAAAGTTTCTTGTCATTGTTATTGACGAATTTGGCAAGATTCTGGAACATGCTGCCAAGAACAACCCTGAACGAGAATTGTATTTTTTACAGAAGTTTGCTGAGTTCGTTAACGTTCCATCGAGAAATATTCTTCTATTGACCACTCTCCATCAGAACTTTGGAGCATATTCTAAGGAACTGTCCGAATATCAGATAAATGAGTGGACAAAGGTTAAAGGGAGGTATCGCGAGGTCACGTTTGTGGAACCCGTGGAGCAATTACTTTATTTGGCTTCTCTGCAGAAAAGAGAGGAAAAAGTTGTTTATGATAATGCAGAAAAACTGATAGCGTTGGGACGCGATACAAAGTTTGTGTCTGGGATTTTTTCGGAAGAGGTGAGCCGTGCATTGTATCCTTTGGACCCTTTCGCTGCATACGTGCTTACCTCTGCTTTGCAGCGATATGGACAGAACGAGCGTTCTCTGTTTTCTTTTCTTGCGTCCACTGGTGATGATGCTCTATCTCAGTTTGAGCCTAAGGAGCATTATACTTACCATCTAGGTTTAGTATACGACTATATTATTTATAATTTCTATTTCTATTTGCGTGACACCAATGCCGATACTATGAGTTGGAGTTCCATGCAGGTTGCTATAGAACGAGTAGAGAGTCTTGACTGGGAAAGTGAAATACAAAAAGAAGAATCTATCAAGATAGTTAAAGCGATAGGCTTGATGGGACTTTTTGGTAATGCTGGGTTTACGTTGGACAGTAAGAATCTGGCCCAATATGTTCGTGAGGCCATGAATATCACTGATGGTGAGGTGTTATTGAAAAAACTCATCCAGCACAAGATTGTGCGTTATGCCAAGTACAAGAGCCGGCTGATGCTGTTTGATGGTACGGATATAGACATTGAGAATGAGATACGTCAGGCGGAACTAATAGTGGACCGCCCGGTTGATATTGTAGGAGATATCAGTATGATGCTTTCTCGCTCTATTGTTCCTGTGAAGGCACACTTTTATGAAAAGGGTACACCACGTTATTTCCAATATGAAGTAGTGAACGAGCCAATAAACAAAATACCTTTAGGCGATATTGATGGTTTTGTGGAGTTATTATTCAGTACTAGTTCTGATATCGAGGAAAAGGTGAAGTTGTTCAGTAAGGGGTGCGAACAGGCTATAGTTTTTGCTGTTTTCAATAACACAGAGGAGATAGTTGACCATCTATATAATATCAAAAAGTATGAATACATACTGGAGAAGGTGGTAAAAGATAAAGAAGACCGGGTTGCAAGACGAGAGATAGAACAATTGAAAGCTTACGAAGAACAGATGATGAATAAGGCTATAAATGAGAGCCTATTTGCGTATAGGAGTCGTGTATCGTGGTTCTATAACGGAGAAAAGCAACAGGTTGGTTCATTTAGAGAATTCAATGCTTTGCTTTCGAGGGTTTGCAATGATGTATATTATAAGGCACCGCGAGTGAATAGTGAACTATTTAACCGGAATGCACTCAGCACTGCAATTTCCACTGCTAAGAAAAAATATTTGAAGGCCCTTGTAGAACATAGTGATGAAGAGGAAATGGGTTTCCCTGCTGATACTTTCCCGCCAGAGAAGACAATTTACATGGCTTTGTTGAAAAAGACAGGATTATATGACGGAAAGTGTTTCAGAGATAGACCTGTTGATGAAGATTTTTGTCAGTTGTGGGATGCTTGCGAAAGTTTTTTGAAGAGTACAGAAAACAAGGCGCGAAACCTTTCAGAACTAACACAAATATTGACGTCAGTTCCTTTCAAGATGAAACAGGGCTTTCTAGATTTCTGGATTCCTACTTATCTGTTTATTAGACGACAAGATTTTGCTCTGTATTATGTAAACAGTGACTATGCGTTCGTACCTGATATTACGAAAGACTTTTTTGAACTTTTTGCTAAGAATCCAAATGCCTTTTCTGTGAAGAAATACAACGGCAATGGTGTAAAGTCAATATTTTTCAAGAAATATCGTGAGTTTGTACATCTCAATGCAGACGCCGCAGTGAAAAACAGCTCCTTTATTGAGACTATCAAGCCTTTCTTGTTTTTTTATGCTAGATTAAATGAGTATGCTAAACATACACGCAAGTTTGATCATCAGACTACTGCAAAGTTTAGAGATGAGCTGGCAAAGGCAATAGATCCCGAGAAAGCTTTTTTAGAAGACCTGCCTGATGCACTAGGTTTTCATAAATACAGTTTACAACAGGATGCGTTTGTGGAGGAGTTCGGGAGAATACTCCAACAGTCTATCAATGAACTACGTGATTGCTACGGCAACCTATTAAATCGCATAGAACAACATTTGGTAAAAGAGTTCGGATTGACGTCAGATACCTATGAGACGTATATAGTAGAAATTCGCAAACGTCTTACTGATGTGAAGGTTTTTTTGCTGACAGAAAAGCAAAGAGAGTTTTATAACAGGGTGATGACCCCATATAAAAACAGGAGGGAATGGTATGAGTCTGTTTGCTACATATTATTGGGCAGGCAGTTAGATTCTTTAAAAGATGAGCAGGAAGAAAAACTACTCAGCGATATGGTTTATATGATGCGCGTTTGTGAGAAATATGCCGACATCTCAAAGAAGATTAATGGACAGAATGAAATCCTAGCCTTTTCATTTGATATGGTCTCTAACCGAGGAACCAATGTTCGGACACAGACTTTCGTATTGCCAAATACGGAGAGTCGGAAGGTTGCGATTATGGAGGAACAGATAGAACAGTTGCTTTCAGGAGAAGATAATCTAGATGTTTGTGCTCTATTGGCGATATTGAATAAAAAAATTGGTAAATGACTAAGGTGCGACACATATTGGGTATTTCGGGGGGGAAGGACAGTGCAGCACTGGCTATTTATATGAAGAAGAATTATCCTGAATTGGCCATAGAGTATTATAATGCTGATACAGGGTGCGAACTAACGGATACTATAAAATTGCTGGATCGACTGTCTTCATTCTTAGGTGGTATTAAGACATTGAGAGCAGCGACAAATAGCCCTGAGAAGATACCATTTGTACATTTTCTTAGGTCACAAGGAGGATTCCTTCCTTCTCCCAATGCCCGTTGGTGTACTAAGAAGATGAAGTTGGAGCCGTTTGAGGAATATGTAGGTGATGACTACGCTATTTCCTATGTAGGAATTCGTGGAGACGAAGACAGAGATGGCTATATTTCCACGAAGCCGAATATCCAGGCTGTGTTTCCGTTTAGAAAGAACATCTGGAGTCTGGATGTTATCAATCTTGTACTTGGGAATGGAAGTATTGATAAGATGGAAGAGATTGTCATCAGGTTAGATGGAGACTTTGAGACAAAGGATGAGTTTGTTAAGATACTTAAGCAGCCTCTTTCCAAGGGTTTCTACTATTCAAAGAAGCTCAATGCTTTGTTAGATTTGGACATGCGGCTGTTCAACCATTCTGTTTTTGAATTCTTAAAGACTACCGATTATCCCGTAGGAAAATTAGATGCATTCCCGCTGATAGATAATACCGATGTTTTGGTGAAAGCTGACATATTTAAATTGTTAGAAGATAATGGTGTTGGAGTGCCAGCCTATTATACAGAGATCCCGTTTGAGGTAGACGGGAAAAAAGGTACTTATTGTCGTAGCCGTTCGGGCTGTTATTTCTGCTTTTTTCAGCAGAAGATAGAGTGGATATGGCTTTATGAACAGCATCGTGAATTATTCGAGAAGGCGATGGAATTTGAAAAAGACGGCTATACCTGGAATCAAGGTGAATCGCTGGCAGAGTTAATACGCCCAGAGCGTATCAAACAGATAAAGCTTGATGTTATAAAACGCCAACAAGAAAATGCCAAGCAGGGGAAAGGAAACAGTCTGGTGGATATACTTGCCGGTGACGATGTATTATGCACCAATTGTTTTATATAATGGTTAGTTATGAAGAGTCTATATTCTCTATTAGAGGGATTAAAGTATATGACTATCGGAAAACACTTGATTCAGAGATTAAGAAGGATTTGGACGAAGAAGAGTTTGATCGCTTATTGAGATTCAGCAAACATGATAAGCGAGATAATGGAGAGTTATATTGCGTGGCCTTGGCTTTGGTAAAGAGCCGGTATGAGAATGATGTGGTGACAATCTATACAGACGACTATAAGGCAACGGAAGAATTTAAGGAATTCTTTCGTCATCATCGTATTGGAGATATTGGTGACACTCTTGATTTGTTGACAATGCTGTATTGGATGACTCCGGAGGCAACGTTTCAAAGTTCAGCATATCAATTCTATCTGGAAAACCTCAGGGCAGAGTATTGCCATCAGTTTAAAGATGTGACAGACAGTATTACCACCTATCTTGAGCAAATGAAGAAAGACCGTTGTAAGGACAAGAATCTTCTAGAGAATTTAGGTAAGATTGTGGCTGGATATAGGAACTCGGACATATTTCAGATGGATGCCGGTATTTGTTTTTTCAAGAAAGTAAGAAGTATCCTGACGTAAAAAAAATCGTTTCTGATTTTGATGTTAAGAATGTGAACCAACAGATGAAACGTATAACGAAGCATATTAAGCGGTTGAAGGATTATCCGGTATTCAAGGTGGTTTGATATGATTAAAATGAAGAGAGTCTAGAATAATGTAAAGCAGTATGGAGGTATATCACGTGGGCTAGCTGGGGGGGTGAGACTGTACTCTATGGAAGATAAGTATTTGGTTGTGTAAGCAGATATTCTATGTGTGTAGAAATCTCCGTGCGAACAGAAAGATTAGTTCTACTTCTATTAAGGTGTTAGGTATCACGGACCATCGGATGGTAACTACTAGGTTTTCTACTGAAAGGAATCTTCGACTCTGAATTTTTATTGTATTACAGTGAGAAGCACCCTAGAAACTGAATGATGACAAGAAAAAAACTGCAGAATATCAATAACAACGCCATAAAAGAAGAATCATATGTGTGAACAGAATTATATTTCACTTGCGTTTGTAAAGGTGAAAGGATTGAGAGATGACCCAGAGTCATTTCCTTTTATACTACGTATGAAAGAGCCACTAATGATTCAATCTCACTAGCGGCTTTTCACTTTACTATTTTACAATTACAGAGGTTATTCAGTTTCTGATTTAATCCCTAAATAGACGATGAGGTCAAGATCCTCTTCGACGGTGATGTTGCGGTGGTCGCCGTCGAAGTAGCGGTCATCGGACCATTCTACTATGCGCCAGCCGGGTGCGGGGGTTACGTCTATTTCCACTTCATCATCAAAGTGGGCGGCCTCTACGCAGCCGGTGACCGTTGCAGCTTCGGGTGGGTCGCACTCTACGCGGACGTGGTAGGTGGCATCGGACTCAAGGATGGCCTCGTAGAAACGGGGGCTGTATTGCTCAAGGTAGAAGCGACGGACGAGAGCGGTCTCATCCTCATCATCATCCCAATGAACCATGTGGAAGCCCGGGGTTGGAGTGACTGATATTTCAACCAGGTCGCCAAGATGATAGGTTCCGCTGCCGGTGGTCTGGCCGTAGTAGGCATCGACGACGACGTTACGGGTCTCGGTCTTGTGGCGGAACTCGGCTATGAGGTCATAGTCACGGTTGGCCACTAAGGTGCGCGGGTTCTGGGTGTTGCCGTCATTCCAGCGGACGAACTCATAGTTGTCATTACGCGGTACTGCAGTGAGGACTACCTCATCGCCACGGTCAAAGGTTCCGACGTCAACCGGACTCTCAACGCTACCGAAGCTATAGACGTTGGCATTCCACATGAGGTCATAGTTCTGGCGGATGGCCACGAAGACGGCGGTGAGGTTGACATCAGAGTTCATGACTACGTCACGCTCAGGGTTGTAGTTGAAGGGGTCATCCTCCCAGTGGTCAAACTGCCAGCCGGCGTTAGGCTCTGCTACCAGGTGGGCTGTACGGCCGGGGCTGTACATTCCGGTGCCTTGGACGATGCCGCGGTTGGACGGGCTGATTGTTACTGACAGGCGGTAGTGCTGATCATAGACGAACTCAGGTGTGATGCTGTAGTCACGGTCCATGACGATGACACGGGGGTTACTGGTATTGCCGTCCGTCCAGCGGCGGAAGGTGTAGTTCTGCGTGGCATCGGCGCGGACGGTTACTACTGCGCTTTCCGGATAGAGGGTGGTGCCGGCATTGGTCACGGTTCCCATTACTGGATCCGGAGTACCGACTTCAAGGCGGTACTGTACTGGAGTGCCAGGCACGAATATGGGTGTGATGAGCTGCTCTCCTGATTTCTCTCCAGTACTGGGGTTCACGTAGAAGTAACGGAGGAACACCTTGGGCTTGGACAGGTTTAGAGTGCCGAACTTAGCCTGGTACTGCGGCATGAGGTTGATGGCCTCTGCAGTGGGATTAAGCGGGTCACAGAACGTGCTGCCGCGGCCCACGCCTGTGATGGTACCGACGGTTTGGGGTGCGGTGGCCATGAGGACCAACTTCAATCCGGATTGCTGAGGCGGCTGATTTAGACGCAGGATGAAGCTGTTGCAGGAGATGGCGGCCATTGCTGCAGACGGCTGCTCTACTCCTGTGAGTTCCGGAGGAGTTGACAGGGGCTGGCCGCCACAGCGGACAACCCAGAAGTTTAGACGCAGATAGAGGTTGCTGCCGGTGAGCTGGGCACGTTGGCCGAGGACTCTCCTTCCTGATTGGGATTTTGCAGCATTGTTCCACTGTACTATCTGGGGCTTTGTGAGGTTGTTCTTCCAGGACTGTGTGAGCAGGCGGAAGATACTCTTTATGGTTGCTTGGTCTGCGGTACGCTTCTTGGAGCCAGTACCGCGGGTGCGGATGAAGATGGCTCCTTTGTTGCTGGAGGCGGTAACGCCTTTGGCGGAGCCGGACATCCGGTCAAATGCTATTGATGGTTTGTATCTCATAGTTGTATCTATTTATGGATTAAACAAAAATCCCCGGCAGGGACTTGCTCTGCCGAGGACTTTCCCCTGAAGGGTTAATGATTGATGGTGGGCTTAATCACCCTGGCCCTCATCGTAAGGGTCATTGTTGCCACCCAGCTCTACCTCCTTAAGGATGTCAGCCGACTTCTCGCCAGTCTGAGCATTCACAAAGAAATAGCGCATAAAGATCTTGGGACGGCCGGCACTGGGAGCGCCGTTCTTATTGTCATAAGCGGCCTTGATATCCATGGACTCAGCAACCACGCTGAACGGGTCAGCAAAGGCTGATGCCTTGTCAAAGGCGTTGCTTATGCCGTGGCTGGTAGGAGCGCTGGCCTCGATAACCAGGCGCAGGTTAGCCACGTTCTCAGGAATACTCAGCAGGGTAAAGTTGAATGCCTCGGCAGTCAGCTGAACAGTAGCAGCTGAAGGAGCATCAACACCTACCAATGCAGGCGGATTGGCCACGGCATTGCCACCGCAACGGATAATCCAGAAATTCAGACGCTGATACAGGTTCAGACCTGATATCTTAGCGCTGCTTCCCAGGATTGAGCGGCCGGCCTGGCTCTGAGCAAGGTTGTTCCAAGCCTTGATCTGTGCCACTGTCAGGTTCTTCCATGACTGGCTCAGCTGCTTGAATATACCCTTAACGGTTGATTGACTAGCGGTAGTGGTCTTCTTGCCATAACCGCGGTTACGGAGATACTTACGGCCCTTGGCCTTAGCAGCGGTCACGCCCTTGGCGCTACCACTCATCTCCTCAAATGCAATAGAAGGTGCATACTTCATAGTTTTGTTAGATTTAAAAAGTTAATACTGTGTTTTGTATGGTATATTTTGAGCTCATAATACCCTTAGTTATAAATCGCATTGACATATCCTGTCATCACACCTGGTCGTCCCGGCCAGCCCCGTGGCCACGCTCATCCAAGCCGTCTCAACAAAGTATTTAAGTTCAGGAGTAGGCTTCACCGTCAGCCTGTCCGTATAGACCTTAGTAACATCCGCAAAGTTCCGCTCCGGAATAAACCCAGCCTCCACCAACACCGGCAGCCCGCCGCCGTAAGTCTTCCCGGCACTTGCTGCAGCACTCATCCGCACGGCCAGCCTATAACCGGTACCCGGATTAACCAAACGGCTGAACTGAATCAGTCCAGGAGTAACAATGATATTGCTGTACTCCACCTCCGGAATAGCCGGAATCTCCGTAGGAGGCACCATCAGCATCTCAAGTCCCAGCAGCGCACGGTTGCAGTTAAGAGTCACGTACGCATTCACCGCCGGGCTTTGAGTCCGCATGCGGCTCCCAAAGGCATGAGTTGCAGCAAAAGCAGCCCACGCCTCAGCCTGCTCCTGTGTAAGGCGCTTAAAGCTCCTGCCCACACGGGCAAACAGAGCACGACTGTTTTTTTGATTGGGAGTAACACGTCCCGGCTGATGGCAACGTCCGCTCAGTATGGTCCCGAATCTCGTGCTGCGGGCAGTAACTATACCCGCGCTGCCGGACATCCCGCCAAAGGGAACAGAAGGTTGTGTTTTCATGGTATCAGATCCTGTTGTGACCTTAATTTGCTACACAAAAATATACACAAAAAATCCCTTTTGCAACTATTCAGAGCACTATTTTACACACAAAACCGCCCCTTGTGCAACTTTATTCTTTGTTGGTCTTTAATCAAACTTTATTGGTCTAATTTGATTGGTGGATTTTTTGAAGATTATTACGATAACCGGCGTTTTTATTCCAATTATTATTATTTAGCGAGGTTGTTGGTGGAGTCGGAATTTCTTGTATATTTGCGTATGACAGTGGAACAAATTTTTAGTTGTTTCCAACTTATGGTTTTTATGTGGCGTTCAGCTTATTGCCTTAGGTTGACGCTGGGCTCTTGGTTAAGGATTGTGGTGGCGCACTGGTACTAATGGATGGTTATAGGGGCTTGTGACTGTGGTTTTTTCTTTTTCTGTATGGTTGAAGCTTTTGTGTTATCGGTATTATATCGGGTGTCTGAATATTGCTATATAAGTCAATAAGTATGAAAAAATGCCATACTCCAACAGGATATATAAAGGAATCAATACTAATGTAATAACGAGAAACTGTTTATGGTAACAGGAAGCGAATATGTCTTTGAGAACATTGATGAGGCTATTGCCTATGTTCTTGATCTCGAAAAAAAAGCTCTAGCTGCAGACTCTAATAGACAAAAGCCTATTGAAGTGCGCACAGCCCCTAATTTATCATTGCCGCCGATGCCGGTAGATACATTATCATATCCTTATTCATCATGGTTTAATGGTGCATCGGATGATAAGTTTATTATGACCCGTTTGCTGAGTGGCAGATTCTCATTGAAGCCAAACTTAACAAGCCGTAAATTCTTGTTTAGGGGAGAGACGGAGTTCCATAATCCCTGTAAGCCTAGTGTGTTCCGCAATACTGGACAGCACAGGTTCACTGCAGAAAATGTGCGTGGACAAGAATTAAAAATACTTATGATGTCGCATCCCCTTGTGGAGCTACTTGATACAGGTGTCGAGTTATGTGGAAAAGAATACCAGTTTGAAATGAATCTATATGGCCTGACACAGCATTATTACAATAAAACATCATTATTTGATTTAACAAGCGATCCAAATGTGGCGGCATTCTTTGCTACTACAGAGTATAATGACAAAACAGATACTTATACTCCTATTACAGATGAGAATCATGCCCCTGGTGTGTTGTACTATTATTATCTGATTATTAAAGAGGATTTTGGAAAGGTTGTAGGTCCTGTTGATTCTAGGCTTTCAACGATAGGACTACAGGTATTTCCACGTAGCGGTAGGCAAAAGGGCTTTCTTTATAATCTTACTCCAAAGGAGAATTTTAATGATGTTGTAAGGCTTCAAGCTGTTTTCTTTAAGCACAAAGCAGATATTTCAACGCGGATTTGTGCGGAATTTGAAAACGGAAAAACACTTTTCCCTGATGATATTCTCGAGCGACATTGGAAACGGGAATACAAGGATTCTAATGTGATATCAAATCGTACAGTACTGATGAATAAGATTGATAATCCGTATATGACACTGGGGCAAGTTGAAGCAGAGGTTCGTTCGCTAGGTTTTGATATTAAGGATTATCGACCTGTTTTTAATGTGGATGAATTGGATTCTTATTTTGATGCAGTTCATACTAAAGGCTTTTGGACAGATTTTTGTGAGCAGATATATATTCCTGGCGATACAAGCGGCGCTATGATGAATGATCTGGTTAATCTGCCTAATAATTCTAAGTATCATTGGGCTTTCACACGTGAGGACGGTCATGTTCCAGATTACAGCAAAGGTTTGTTGTATAATAAATATAGAGCCTGTCTGGAATAATGATATGATACTCTGTCATTGAGGGTAAATAGACATATTGAACGGTATAATGTAGAACTAGCAATAGATAACTAGGAGTTAAGAGGTGAAAGATGAATATTATATTTAAGAATATATGCATGTTTGAGATAAAGGCAGATAGTCTGCAGCTTGTTAAAAAGACTGTGGCATTGCCTTTATATAGTAGAAATAAAGAACTTAATGCTTTTATCAATTCTGCCAAGTGCGATTTGACAGCCAAAGACTTCCGCAATGCTGGATTTGAAGAACTTGTGGATGGGGATGATTCTCCTTTAAGTGGAATAAGTTTTGGCAGGATGGATGATAATGCACCGTGCTATAATTATCAATATGATTTTTTGTGGATAGACCAGAACATTGCTCATCTTCGTGCAAAGGAAATCATCCTGAATGAACGTTATAAGGATGTATTTGAATTTTGTGTAGATGATGACGAAGGTACATATAGCAAACCTAGGGAAGAGAATATATTGAAAGGTCTGAACAGGTATAAGAATTTGTTTGAAAAGGTGGGAGAAAGGATAAACAGCTCGGACTATGGTGTTGAAAGGATAGACGACCATGTTTTGAAGGACGGAATATTGAGGAGTATTGTTTTCATATATGATCGTCCATTTATGCAGATTGTCATGAACCTGTCAAATAAAGCGCAGATCAATTATTCGCCTACCCGACATTACGATGCGAAGTATATCATAAGCATGACACCATTGGGTAGTGTTTCTTTCAGTTATATGCATGAGAATGGGAAATATCTGCATGCCGAATATAAGCCAGAGAATTGGGACATGATGCTTGATGTTGCTTTTAAGTTGCCTTCTGATCTAATTGAAAAGAAAGAGACTGTTAGGCGAAAAGTGAGAAAATACTTCCGGAAGAATATTGATTTGGACGATATTGCCTTTGATAGGATGAATAACTGTTACTATCTGCGTAATGAGGTGAGTGAGGGATTGTTGAAACCATTTATACCTGATATTTCGAAAGAGCAGTTTGTAGGAAAATATACAACTATGAGTACGTTGTTCGAAATCATGAAGAGCGGAAAAATCAGGTTGAACTCTATTATCTCTATGAACGATAAGACCGAGACTTCGTTTCTTTCGGAACTTACTAGGAACTACGATGAACCAACAGAAACAGCTGAACTGGTGACAATTAGGGCAAACGCTACGCATATTATATCTTTCTCAACACGCACAGATAATTTGGACATGTGGAGATGGTATGGTGATGATGGTAAAGGAGTATGCCTGGTGTTTGAACGGGATGTTAAGAAAGATGAAGAACTGAAGACGGTTTCTTATGTGAATGCAAAGCTGCAAAGAAATATAGATAGGGTTAGTAAATACCTTGATGAGTTGAAAAAGGAAGACGTTGATTTCAGGTTTCATCAGTTTGAAGATTATAGGCACTTTATAAAACCAAAAGAATTCAAGCCAGAAAGCGAATGTAGAATGATCGTTTTAACAGGACGACATGATGGTTGGTTTATCCATAGCGAGAACTGTATTATGACACCTTTTGTAGAAGCAAAATTGGTAAATGCCGTAAATTGTGAGAAAGATGGAGTATTCCCGTATAAGTTGAGTAAAGTGATACTTGGACCAAAGTTCAGGGAAGAATTAATCAACAAAACACAAATACGTATGATGTGTTTTGAAAGAGGATGGTTTGATTTGGAAATTGCAGAAAGCGGGATAAAGAGTTATAGATAGAGAAGATAACCGAAGTAACATGTAATGACGCAGTTATAAAGAAGGAAAGATGACTATTCTGCATTCATCATCAGTCAATATTTTCAATATCCTTTGATACACTTTGCCAATTATTACGGTAGCCCGTAACCTTATCTATCAGGCGGTAGCGGATGTGGGCCTGATATCCGTTCATATTACTATGGGCTGTGACGGTGAAGGTCACGGCCCTTGTGCTCGTGGTTGGGCCGATGGATACAGGGCTGACGGATGTAGGCCTGTAGGTGCGCATGAGACCGGGATTGAAGCCCATACTCGGGGCGGTGAGCAGAATCCGGGCGGTTAGGTGCCAGCGTTCAGGATTGACAGTATCAATTAGCGTGAGGCGGCAGCGGAGGGTTGTTGTTTCTGAACCTGGTATTATCTCCAGAACCTCAAGAGCTGCAGATGGAAATTCCGGGAATGGTTGCGGTTCAGGTATGTGTTCACGGCCGAGCTGGGCGAAACCGTGATAGGCGCTGACGAAGAGATTGTAGCCGCTGATATGGTGATTGTTGTCATACGGCGGACGATGGGACGGAACGGACTTGGCGTAGTGGTTCCACTGCAGTTGGACACTGTGAGGCAGATGCTGCCAGGCAAGTATTGCGCGGTGATGGACTTGAGCCTGGTCAAGTTGGGCTGCAGTACCACGGAACACGGTGTAGGGCTTGCGCTTGTAGAAGCATTTGCCGTCACGGTGGAAGAACGTGATGTTGCCAATGCTGGACCAGCAATCTTCTATCAGTGCGGTGGGATGGAACTTGGGCATTTTTTCAGGGTATTATTTCATTACAAAGTTAATACAAAGATTATTGACACCACTCCTTTATACAATTAGATTGTTTAGTCCTCTCAATTTAAGAGAATAACCATTTGTGTTATCCATAATCCATTCCTGAAGTTCATCTACCGTTTCTATATTGTTTTGTTTAATAATAGATGCTACAGAGATTTCATCTATATAATCATCATAATACTTTATATACCCTTTTTTGTAATGTCTAAATCCGTCATTACCTATGATATAGGCTCTAGTCGGGATGTCGGTAGCCAAATATATTCCAATATCAAAACCACCGTAAATAACTACATGAGATAACTCATTTACATTAACTTCCAGTTTATTTGCTAATAATACAGTTCCTCCTACAATACTAACGATCTCTGTTACTTTTGCTCCAATCTGAACAATATCTCCTTTCTTGAATTGTTTCTTCATAACTATTTGTTTTTTGTATGCAGCAAAATTGATAATATATGTATTCACCTATTCGACAAAAACATGGTAAAGTTGTCGAATCAATAAAAAAAGGTGCGTCAATGTTCTGCAGAAGTAATATTTTCCATGAAAGAGTAAGTTTCAAACGTACGGAGTGGATTTGTGAAAGGTTTCAAAATGTACGTTTTTGGTCCGATTTTCATTTGAAGAGGTTATGTTAGCGACCGTCTGTCATTTGTAGTGGGTGGATCCGGGCTTTGAAAGCGTGGGCCTTTCATGTGTTGTGGATGTGTGCATGTCCTTAAGGCGTTCGGAGCTCATGGATGGCGGGGCGATGGACGGTTTGATTGCGTAGGAAGTTCATGTGCGGCGGGTTGATGTGTGAAGTGTTTGCTTACGTGTTTCATCCGAGTCAGGTTGATGCGTGGCGTAATTGAGTGCGTCTTTTGTCCGCCGGTGCGATATCGGGGTTGTGGCGGTGGTTAATGAGATTTGGATATATGGGTAAAAGATGGCTTGTAGTACGGAAATATGGCATTTATGGCTTGTTTGTGGACTGATAGTATCATTTATACTGATGGTGGATTATACCTGGGTACCATTAGGATAAAGTCTTAATCTCAAAGGTGGCTCCTCCGTAGATCAAAGGGAGCTCATCCGAGTGATTGACGACGTAATTATCGATGACGTGAAGAAAGTCTGCGAGGGGGAGCGATAGCGTACCCCCGAGCAGGACGAGCAGGAGCGGCAGCGTACCTGCGAGGAGAAGGCCGAGGAGCGGCCCTTTGGGCGCGACGAGCAGGACACGCACCGGATGGCGGGATGACGGCTGTGGAGTGATAACGGAACAGACGGCACCCTAAAATGAAGCCGTGGATGGACGGGCTGGCGGCTGTGCCGGCAGACTGGCCAGCCACGCTACCGAGGAGTGACGTGTAGGCTGTGTCTTTACGAGGACGCTGTGCGGACCGTAAAGACTCTGCCGAAACGTTACGACCCAGCACCCGGAAGGGTTGCGCCTGCTGCACGCAGCAGGAAACGCAGGTGCGATACATTTGTTTCGGAGGGTTGAACGCCTGATGCTGTAAGTATTTAACATAGTGGGGATTATGCTTGGAGGAGCGAGTGCGGGAGCGACGGAGGGCATAATCAAGAATTCCATTATGTTACATACTGGAAAAGTCTGCACTACTGACTCTAAGCGAGCCGTACCAGATTGCGGCCTGAAGCCGCAATTAAAAGAATGCGTGGAGCACGATTGCTATATCTATGCCTGGAATAGTGCTGGCACCATGGAGGGGATAGATATAGTAATGGTGCGGAACTCCTTATTGATTAATCTGCAGTGCTGTTTTGAGTGTGCAGGAGGTTTCTGTTTGCAGTACTGATGGAGGGAGGTTCGGGGTTTGATGCGGCTTCTATCTGCAGGGGGCTTCACGGGAAGAACAGACAGGGACTGGAACCGGTGCGGCTGCATTGAGGCTGACAGGCGGGCGCATAGAGTTGCAGGGATGAAGGTGTGTGAGGATATTCTATGCGTCCGGCTGACGGCCGATAATCTGATAAGGCATGCATCCAGGCACTGGCTGTTCTGGGTTAAACAAGCCAGACAGTGGCGTTTTGGCGGGAGGTTTGCTCTATATACGGTTACATCGGCTGGAGCGGGATGCGGAGGCCGATGGTTGAGGGCCACTGGCTGCTACCTCTATAGGGCGGGGCCGTAAGTAAAACTGTGCTGCTACTTGCAGAATGTCGGATGGTCTGCACCTACCAGCCCGCGATACATGGATATCGGCCGTGAGGGCATCGGTGACTCACTCCTTTTGTTATCTTTGCACCTATATGAATCTGGATGAGTTCGAGATTAAGGGACGGCGTTGCGTGTATCGGGCCGATGAGCAGCCGGAGGTGCTGCTGGTTGAGGCCATTGATGCCAGGGAGCTGGAGGGATTGGATGCGGAATTATCGGCCATAAAGGAGGGCTGTAAGCATCGGTTCGCATATGTCGCCCTGATTGTTGAGGACTGGAATAATGAGCTTGCACCTTGGATGGCAGCACCGGTATTCGGGAAAGTGCCGTTTGGTGATGGTGCTCATAGTACATTTGAGATTATAAAGGATGGTGTGATACCTGAAATGCATCGGCGGTTTGATTCATTGAAAGGAGCAGATATCATCATCGGAGGTTATTCTTTGGCAGGGCTGTTCGCATTGTGGTGCTGCTATGAGTGTGATTTGTTTACGGGTGTTGCGGCTGCGTCGCCATCGGTCTGGTATCCTGAATGGATGAGGTATATCGGAAGCCATAATCCTAATGCTAAGCGTATTTATTTGAGCCTTGGGGATGCTGAGGCTAAGACTAAGAATGCTACCATGGCCACTGTAGAAGAGAACATAAAGGCCATGTATGATTCACTTAAATGTATGCCTGGTGTTGATAGTACACTTGTTTTTAATCCGGGTGGTCATTTCAAGGATCCGGCTTTAAGAACTGCACAGGCTTTTATCTGGGCACTGCGGCCCTAATTAAGCCGCCCCGTAATTATCGGCTTTCGTGAAAGGCGATAGTTACGGGACGGAACCGATGCTGCGCATCGGAGGTTACGCAGGTGCGTTTGTCAGCTGCTTGCGCAAATCCTGAACTTCGGTTTTGAGTTGAGCATTCTCCTTGCAGAGTTGGTCAACGGAGGTCTTGAGCTCTCCATTCTCTCTACGTAGTGCTACCACTTCCCTATTGACGGTTGTGAGGTCCTCAATGAGGCGTTTGTTCTCCATGCTCAGGATATCGATAGAGTCTTGCATAGACTTGAGGGCATCGTTGCGGCGCTTGCGCTTGCCGGCCAGCCATCCTACGGCTGCAGTGATGGCTGGCACTAGGCAATCGGTGATGATTGTTGCTATTTGCGTTTCCATGGTGCTGCGATTTTTATGAGTAATACAATTTGATTTCTTGTTCTCTACGCTTGATCAATCCGGGGAGTTTCTTATCTCCCGCATAGACCCAACGGCGGAACTCATCGGCTATAGATGGGTCATTGGGGTACTTGAGGATCTTCTTACGGAGCGTAGAGACGTTGAAGGCTCGAACGCCTACGTTGAACACGAAGCTGACGAGGGCATCGAACTGCTCTTGGGTTAGTTCAGCATCCATTTGGTTGATGCTGTGTTCGGCATTCCGGATGTCTTGCTTGAGGAAGGCATCGGCCGTCTTTTCTGTGATGAGCATTCCCTGGTTAACGCCGTCAGTGTGGCCGTAGCCTATGGTCCAGACTCCTGCCGGACATAGGTACGAGTTGAGGCGTAGCTGCTCAAAACTCTTGATTAATAATGTTGCATAGTTTGTTGCTTTCATGGTTTTGTGTTTTATGGTTTATTGTTTGAACGGTGTGTCATTGGCGGTTTCGGCACTTTAATAGCAGTAGGAATGCTATGGCCGCCAATAGGATGTATAGGATGAGTTTGAGATTTGGGGAGGCTCTGGGTTGTTTGGGCGTGGTTTCATGATATTGGGAGTTTTGCGTGGTGGTTGTGTCTTGGGTTGACATCTGGGTTGTGTTGGCTGTTTGGCCTTCTGTTTGGGTGGTTTCCTCTTCTATTATGAGGGTGCCGCCTCCTTTATATATAAGGTGGTCGGCTAGTTCTTTTGTGGGAGTGTTGGATTGGGGGGTGAGGTTTTGCTTTGGAGTAGTTGGGAGCATCGGGATATAGGTGATGGTCAGTTTCCTTTTGCGGGTGGTAACGGCGTTACGAGTTGCTATGTCCATCTCCTTTTGGGTGATAGCTGTGGTGGATGATTGGGTGGAAGTGATGTTTCTGGTACTACGACAGGCGGGCACCAGGAGTGCGATTGCTATTATGGCAAGCGGGGGTAAATGTGGTACGTTCTTCATGGTGGTGCGTATTTGAAAGTGGTACGTTTTATGTGTTTTTCATATCATTCACCACAAAGATACACAATCTTGTTCAACTATGGAAATGGGGCTGGAATATAGTTTGAGTGTGTTTTAGAATATTGGTGATTGAAAAAAGTGGTACAAAAGTGGTACACTTTCTGGGTTGATGAGAATTGAAAATGGGTCTGGAGGGGTTCTTGACTGGATGTGGGGTGTTCTGCTAAGGATCACAAAATGGGGCGGTCTGGTTGACCGCTCTTTTTATTATAAATATACAACTGATGCTTTAAGTATTTATAATGACGTGTTTATTAGATATTTTATGTTCATGTTCAATTTGGCCATGAAATATAGCGTGAGCAGAAAATATGGCTACAAGAATCCGGTTGAATTACCGGTTAAAATAGATAGGATATCTTGTTACATAGAAGCCATGTAAAGTTTGAGTAGAGTTTGAGTAAAAGGGTAGTAAAAGATAAGAGTCTGTAAAATATACAACATTAGAAGAAATAGCACAAAATAGCACACAGAATTGCAAAACAAAAAAACTACTTTTACAGCAATTAACCCCATAAAGTGACAATGGGCCGTAAAAAAAGTGATAGAATAAGACAGTTTCATAGTTATGGTAAAACCGTTTATTACAGTTGCATGTGCGACGGTGTTTGCGTTGGTATCATGCTCACCCGTTGTTACATCAAACATCATACATACGTCCCAGCCTCTGGAGTCGGTTGATGATGTGGTAGTGCTTAAGGATAAGGAGCCCATTCCGGATGATGCCGAATGGATGGGTTCTGTACGGGTGAACGGCAACGGCAGCTACAGCAAGATGGAGGAAATGACCCGCCATGAGGCCTGGCTTAACGGAGCCAGATACGTAAAGATAAAGGATTACAGCACCAATCAAGGAGTCCGTTCTGATATACATGTAATGAATTCAGACCTTTACAAGATAGACAGTTATGACCCGGCCCTGACCCTCATGAACGCCAATAACGCCAGGACTCCCCAGCCGGAGTTCACCCCGGCGGACTATGACGACAGCCCCCTGTATCTTTGGGGTGGAGGAGAACTTGAACTGGCCCGGGCCAATGATGCAGGCACGCACTCCATAACGCTATCTTTAGGTGCCGGCTATTCATTATCCCACAGATTCAGCGTTGAGTTGGGTGGCATGTATTCATCATCATCGGTAGATTCCAATACGGATGTGAACATAATTTGCAAGGGCCTTGGCTCATCATTAGTGTTTCACCAGCCCATGAGAGGCAACCTGCAGTATATACCGCAGCTTGAGTTCCAATACCTTAATTATAAGGTAGAGAGTTTCAGGTTTAACTTTGCAGGCGCAGTATTGGTGCCGCTGGCGTTACAGTACAGAGCCGATGACAGCATGTGGGGATTCCAGTTGTCGGCAGGAGAATTTGGGGTAGTTTTTCCATTGGGTGATACGGCCAATCACATTAAACCTCTGTATGTACTTAGCCTGAACAGTATCTCATTAGGCATTGTCAAATACTTTTAACCTGTATCGCTATGAAAAAAAGTCTATTTGCATTGGTCTTGGTGGCTGGATGCCTTATGTCACAGTATGTAATGGCACAGAACACAGGCTTGTATTTTTTTACCGGTGGCACATACGTATCTTCAGGCCTGGCGTTGGGTAAGGATTCTAAATATGATGAAAATTACTCATATTCTAATCTTAGTAGTGGATATCTTTCTGTTGGAACCGGTTACAAGTCAAACGGCGGTTTGGGATTCGAGATTGGATTCCTTATGGATGAAACTCATGTAAAGGGTCGTTCCGGTGCCGATAGTTCCGACTTTGGCCTTAAGGGGTCATTATATCATTCGTCGCCCGTTACCGATAATATTAACTGGTCATTCTTTATTTCTTACTGCAATCTGACGGTGTCGTCTCAAACATTCCATGACATTCAGATTGAACCGTTCGTATTTGAATACAGACGACGCAATAGCCGTTGGGGATTCAGGTTGTCACCTATAACAATAGAAGCTATGACAACAGTCCGGGAGGAGGAGAAAAAAGGCAACTCTTTCATTGGTTCATCAAATATGGGGGTTTCTGCTATAGGTGTTAGCGTGAACAGTTTCCCCATACAGATAGCTTTTTATCTCTGATAATTGATATTCCGCAAAACACATAGTTGGAAGTGTTTCCAGGTACCTGCGGTGTGCCGGATTCATCGATACAACAGAAATTCAGGGCGAATTCGCTTACGCGCATCCGCAGTCCCCTGCTGGGGGCTAGCTGGACAAATAAAATCTCATCCGGAATGCTTCCGGATGGGTTTTATTAGCAGCCAGCCCTAATGCAAGCAAGCTTGCCTTATGGCCGTCTGCTAATAAAACAACCACCCTGACGGGTGGTTATTTTATTTGTGTTTCGTGGCGGATTCGAACCGCCGACCTCTTGCGTGTGAAGCAAGCGCTCTGAACCGGCTGAGCTAACGAAACGATGTTTATGATATGCTGTAAAAGCGCGGCAAAGATACGTCTTTTTTGCAATATCCGCCCAAAAGGGATGGTTAATTTACTGCCAATACTCAAATTCGCGTACCAGGACTTCGGACGGCAGGCGGAACTCATCGTATGTGCGGGCATCCTTCCAGTTTCCGTGGTCATCGGGTCCACTGTAGTCCGTGTATGTGATTCTCTCCTCATCCTTGCCGTTCTTGCCGTTGTGGGTAAATATATGTTTCTCTATTACGTTATGGTTTTCATCAAACTTGTTTGTCTCTACGGTCTTGTTGCCTGTCAGAGGTTCGGTAATGGTGATTTTTACGGGATAGCCCTGCCGGTCTGTCTTTATGACGCTTATGGTTGTAACCTTACCGTCTTCCGTCACAACTGATTTGTGACGGTTACCAAAGGAACTTTTCTTTACTGTCATGTTTATCATCTGCCCGTTCCTCTCCTCATTGTACTCAAGAACGTTTTTCCTGTTTGACTTGAGGTTAAGGCGTGCAACGGTGCGGTTCCCGGCTTTCTGTACGCTGCGTATGCACACGCCGTTCTCAAACAGGCTCTCGGTCTGGGACATTATATGTCCGGCGCTGTCCATTACGGCCGAGCATATCTCATTGCCCTCAACGTCATAGATGGATACATTGGTGTACATGATGTCGGTTCCCCGGTTGCCTGCATACCACATTTCGGGCATAAGGTGCCATACAGTGACTTTCTGTACACGTCCGTTCAGTCCGCCAAACGGAAGGTCCTTATAGCTGTCACCTCCGCATGAAACCAAGAGGGTGGTGCAAAAGACAATCAGGGTTATTGCTATGCGTTCAGTTGCTTTCCTTTCCATTATGATTATATTATGTTCTGTTTTTTCATTTCATTTACCGTAAGTTCCAGCTCATCATACCAATCCTGGCCAAAACGGCGTATGAGTGGTTCCTTTAGACACTTATAGACAGGGATATGTTCCCTGTGTCCCTTTATGACAGCTGCCTGGCACACGTCCCAACGGTCATAGTTAAGCCCCCAGTACGGACCTATTCTTTTTACACGTATGGGATAGAGATGACACGAAACCGGCTTCATAAAACTCACCCTGCCCTCCCGATATGACTTTTCTATGGCACAGTAGCAGCATCCGTTCTCATCATAGCAGGTAAATACGCAGTCTTTACCGTTAACAATCTGAGTGACAAGTTCACCTTCAGGATCCGGATAGGCTATTCCTTTTTCATCTATGGCCTTGAGAGCCTGTTCAGAGAGCATGTTCCTGATAGCCGGGAGCAACTGCTCTATCTGTGCAATCTCATCCACAGTTACGGGAGCGCCGGCATCACCTTCCACACAACAGGCACCGTGACATTTCTTGAGGTCACAGCAGAACTCCTTGGTAATCACGTCTAGTGACACTATAGTATCCTGAATTTGAACCATTGACTGTAATCAAGACTCTTTACAGTGTGCAAAAATAATCATTTTTGTCTATCTTAGCGGAGCTAAAACAAATCATCTATGTCAACCGCACTGATTGTGTTTGCCGTTATTCTGGGAATTGTGGGGATAGTAGGAAGCATTGTCCCCGGATTGCCCGGTCCGCCCATTAGCTGGGCCGGTCTGCTGCTGGCTTTTTTCGGACGTAGAGTGGCAGAGAGCGGTAATGAGATTTCAGTTACCTGTCTGTTGGTATGGCTGGCCATTACTATTGTAGTAACCATTCTTGATTACGTGATTCCGGCTAAATTCACACGCATGGTAGGCGGTTCAAAAGCCGGCAGCTGGGGTGCAATGATAGGTATGCTGGTGGGAATTATATTTCAGGCTGTAGGTATGATAGCCGGCTGTTTCCTGGGAGCGCTCATAGGTGAGCTGGTTTTTGGAAAGAAAGAACCTGGTCCTTCATTCAAATCAGCATTGGGAGCATTTGCGGGAGTGATGGCCGGTACCGGAATCAAACTCATCACTACCGTCACAATGATGTTTTATATCATTTTCTGAAATTTTGACATCCGGACATCCTTTTCTTTGCAGTTACTTTTAACTTTCTCCAATAAATAAGGTATTATATCAAGACAGTTTTTTAAACCTATAATTATAAAACAAATGAAAAAACAGATTCTTCTTGCAGCGGCTGTCATGATGTCGCTCACATGTTTCGCCCAGTTCCCGGGCGGTGGTGGTTTTCCTGGTGGCGGTTTCCCCGGCGGCGGTATGCCTCCTATGGGTGGCGGTGGCGGATTCGGCGGTTTTGGCGGATTCGGCGGTCCTCAGGGCGGTGCCCAGGTTGAGTGCTCAGAGAAATTCACTGACATCAACTACGCCGGTGACGACGGTCAGGTTTATCACAATCTTGACATCTACCTGCCCAAGGAGGTTAAGGACAAATATCCTGTAGTTGTACATGTTTACGGTAGCGCATGGGGCAGCAACAACGGTAAGGGTGGTGCTGACTTAGGTACTATCGGCGCAGCTCTTCTCAATGCCGGTTACGCAGTGGTTTGCCCTAACCACCGTTCTATCGCCGACGGCCAGTGGCCCGCACAGGTCAATGACATGAAGGCTGTAATCCGCTTTATCCGCGCCAACGCAGCCAAGTACAAGTTCGATACATCATTCATTGCAACATCAGGTTTCTCATCAGGCGGTCATCTGAGTGCAGTTACCGCTCTGTCAAACGGCGTCAAGGTTGCCAAGCGCGGCACTGCCGAGTATGACATTGAGGGTAACGTAGGCCCCTACACCAAGGAGTCAAGCTATGTAAACGCATTCTGCGACTGGTCAGGTCCCACTGAACTGCTCCGCATGGACTGCGGTAACGCAATGATATTCGGCGGCCCCGGCCAGACCCCCGAGGAACGTCTTATCGGTGCCCCCAAGGAGGGTAATGAGGACAAGTTCATGCTGCTGAGCGCATCGGGTTACCTTGATAAGGATGATGTAGCCGGCTACCTGTTCCACGGTGACCAGGACAATGTAGTGGCATCATGCGTAAGCCAGTATCTCTATGACGAGATGCAGAAGGCAGGCGTTGAGAGCTACATAGTTCACGAGCCCCAAGGCGGTCACGGCATGGGTATGTACTCAGAGGAGAACCTCAAGAAAATGGTTGACTTCCTGAACGCCCAGCGCGCCAAGGTATCAAAGAAGAAATAATCTGAACTGATAAAAAAGAGAAGGGGGTGACTAAAAAGTAGTCATCCTCTTTTTTTGTTTGACCAAAGACATCTTCGTTTTGTGGTTGGAATATAAAAAATAATGGCTATTCTTTTGAATATCAAAGGAATAGCCATTGTTGTTTGG